>ERZ761609.9-NODE-9-length-289675-cov-21.318055_pt1 | contig 289675 bp, 243 predicted proteins | sample MGYA00511163_ERZ761609 | MGnify/ENA primary metagenome ERZ761609 (study PRJEB28899, sample SAMN02445070) | bioreactor sludge metagenome | biome: EBPR sludge | place: Australia: Brisbane, Thorneside Wastewater Treatment Plant | collected 2011-12-16 ... | reverse complement strand
CAAACGAATCAAAGTATGAAGCGGATATAGCCTCCATTCGCAATATGATGGAGCGAACAAGTAAATTCATTTCATTGAGTGGCTTGTCGGGTGTGTTAGCAGGGGTGTACGCACTCGTGGGAGCTGGTTTTGTTTATTTCATGCTGTATTTTCCGAGGTCCCCATTTGGTTACCGCGTGGAGACCATCCAACCATTGGATACGGTTATGAAGTTGATGGGCGTGGCGCTGGTCGTGTTGGTTGCTTCTATCGGCACGGGTTTATGGCTTTCGTCAAAAAAGGCGCAGAAAGCGGGTGTGAAAATTTGGAGCACGAGCTCCAGGGCCATGTTGGTCAACCTGGCTGTTCCCATTGTATCGGGTGGTATTTTTATTTTGATCTTGTTAATGAATGGGCACTATGGTGTGGTGGCTCCAGCCTGTTTGGTTTTTTATGGTTTAGGCTTGATTAATGCGAGCCCCAATCTGTATGATGAGATCAGGTACCTGGGTTATTCTGAAATAATCATAGGCTTAATTTCTGCAGCGCTTCCCGGATATGGTTTATTGTTTTGGTCGTTGGGATTTGGTGTATTGCACATCGTCTACGGTTTGCTGATGTTTAGGAAATACGACACATGAGTAATCCATTTAGCAAGCTTGACAAAGTTCTTGAACACAGTGTTCGTCTGCAGATATTGTCTATTCTGGTGGTGAATGAATCCTTTGATTTTAATTCATTGAAGGAGACGCTTGAATTAAGCGATGGAAATCTGGCTACACACATTAAAGCTTTGGAAAGAGAAAAATACATTTTGATCAACAAATCCTTTGTAGGCAAAAAACCCAATACGCGATATCGGCTTTCTGAAAAAGGGAGGCAAGCTTTTAAAAAACACATTGATGCCCTGGAGGCGATTATCAAAACACAAAAACAATAATGTCATTACTCGTGCACTTTTAAAAAAGTACTTTTAAAGTAACAATTATGGAAAATTCAAACAACGCAATGAACTTGCTGGATCGATTCAACCGCTGGCTTCAGGAATCGATCACCATCAAACTATTCTCTATAGGATTTTTGATCCTCATCCTGATGATTCCTCTTTCCTGGATAGATGATCTGATCTATGAAAGACAGGCGAGATCCGGGGAGGTGCTCGCGGAGGTAACCAGTAAATGGTCGGCCTACCAGTCGGTATGTGGGCCTGTGATAGTGCTCCCTTATAAAGTGACTGAGGTTTTTAAAGAAACAGGGAAGGAGCCAAAGGTTGTGGAGTATGTTAAAAAAGCATTTTTACTTCCGGAGGAACTAAATATATCGGGAAAGGTAGAGCCGCAGGTATTGCACAGAGGAATTTACGAGGCAGCAGTATATGAAGCAGGATTGGATGTAGAGGCTTCATGGATAGCACCTGATCTCCAGTCAATGAATATAGAAGGGAAGGTATTATGGAATGAGGCTTACCTCGTATTTGGAATTTCCGACTTAAGAGGTATTTCTGAAAACCCGTCCCTAAAATATGGGGAGCAATTATTAGTAACAGAGCCCTCCAACGAGTTGGGTTTTAAATACAACGGCACGATGTCCAATGGGTTGGTTGCGAAATTGAATTGGAATGATGAAACCAATTTCAATCAACCCTTCTCCATTCAACTGAATTTTAAAGGAAGTAATGGACTGGATTTTATCCCGGTGGGAAAGACGACTTCTGTTAACGTCTCCGGACCCTGGGCCAACCCAAGTTTTAATGGCGAGTTTCTACCTGCATCTCGTTCCATAACAGATGAAGGTTTTACGGCTGAATGGAAGGTGTTGCATTTTAACAGGCCTTTTACCCAGCAATGGGTGGAGGAGAACAAGGATTTAGCGGGAGCTGATTTTGGTGTAGAGTTGCTTATTCCTGTGGAGCAATACCAGAAAAGCATGCGTACATCAAAGTATGGAATACTAATTATCCTGTTGACTTTTGTTTCACTTTTTCTGGTGGAGATCTCCCAAAAAATAAAAATTCACCCTTTCCAGTATTTGCTCATGGGAGCAGCATTGATTGTTTACTATACTCTCCTACTAAGTTTGTCAGAGCAAGTCGGTTATAATGGTTCCTATTTGATTTCTTCAGTGGCTACGGTGGCGCTCCTTACTTTGTATTCAGTTTCTTTTTTGAAATCTAAAAAGTTAGTAGGTCTGTTTTCAGGTTTGCTGGTGGTATTTTATGGGTTTATATACATCATTATTATCCAGCAAGATTTCTCATTGTTAACCGGAAGCATTGGATTATTTATTGTGGTCAGTGCATTGATGTACCTCACCAGAAGAATTTCCTGGTACAGAGAAGTGGTTTAAAAAAGAAGAGCCCTCGAAAATATCGAGGGCTCTTTGTTAAATTATTACTGTTACAGTTTTTATTCTTTATCCAGGAATGGATATCTATAATCAGTTGGCGAAACAAAAGTTTCTTTAATCGTACGCATAGAAGTCCATCTCAGGAGATTCATTTTTGCTCCTGCTTTGTCGTTGGTTCCAGATCCTCTGGCGCCTCCAAATGGCTGCTGGCCTACTACCGCACCTGTTGGTTTGTCGTTGATATAAAAATTACCGGCTGCGTTTGTTAATTTTTTGGTAGCGAGTTCAATGGCATACCTGTCTTTGGAAATGATTGAACCTGTTAATGCGTAAGGTGATGTCTGATCTACCAACTCCAGCGTTTGTTCAAAATTTTCTGCGTGATAAACATAAATCGTCACCACAGGCCCGAAAATCTCCTCACACATGGTGATAGATGAAGGATCTTTAGTGACCACTACGGTAGGCTCAATAAAGTATCCTTTTGATTTATCATAATTACCACCTGCGATAATTTCGTTTTGTGGATTGGCTTTTGCCTGATCAATGTAACCAGCAATCTTGTTAAAGGCCTTTTCGTCTATTACCGCATTGATGAAATTACCAAAGTCTTCAGTAGGTCCCATTTTCATTGACTTCAGATCTTCCTGCAGGTACTTTTTCACATCGTCCCATAGGTTAGAAGGGATATAGCATCTTGAGGCAGCAGAGCATTTTTGACCCTGGTATTCAAATGCGCCACGGCTGATAGCAGTAGATACCGCTTTGGCATCGGCACTTTTATGCACCATGATAAAGTCTTTTCCGCCAGTTTCTCCAACAATCCGCGGGTAGGATTTGTATTTAAAAATATTCTCTCCAATCGTTTTCCATACGGTTTGAAATACTTTAGTGCTTCCTGTGAAATGGATACCACCAAAATCTTTATGATTGAAAATGACATCTCCTGTTGTAGGTCCGTCAGTAATGACAAGATTAATTACACCATCTGGAAGACCGGCTTCTTTTAAAACCTCCATGATGACATGAGCAGAATAAATCTGCGTGTATGCTGCTTTCCATACCACCGTGTTGCCCATCATGGCTGCACTGGTAGGGAGATTTAACCCAATGGCAGTGAAGTTAAATGGTGTTAGTGCGAAGATAAAACCCTCTAGTGGTCTGTACTCCATACGATTCCACACACCAGCAGATGATCCTGGCTGATCCCTGTATATCTCCGACATGAAATGCACATTGTATCTCAAAAAGTCAATAGACTCACACGAAGCATCAATTTCTGCCTGGAATGCATTTTTGGATTGACCAAGCATTGTGGCTGCATTGATCTTATGACGATAAGGGCCAGCCAAAAGGTCTGCTGCTTTTAAGAAAATACCGGCACGGTGTTCCCAACTTAAATTTCCCCATAGTTCTTTGGCTGCCATGGCAGCAGCAATAGCTTGTTCTACGTGGCTTTTATCGCCTTCGTGAAATTGCCCAATGATATGTTTGTGGTCATGGGGAGGTGAAATAGAGACTGTTTTTCCTGTTCTTATTTCTTCGCCACCGATGTACATCGGAATATCGACTTTATTCGATCGGGCTTCTTCAAGTGCTTTCTTTAGCAGGGCTCTTTCCTTGGTGCCAGGAGCATAAGAAATGATGGGTTCGTTTTTGGGTGTGGGTACATTATAAAAACCGTTGGCCATAATTAATAGAGTATTTTATGTTCGTAAATAAGATATCTTCTCCTTCGATCAGGAGGGTGCAAAGGTAATCATTTTCAAAACGATTAAAGGATGGATTTAAGTTCAATTAGATCTGAAATTTCGTGCTTCAGGTCTGTTTTATGTTGTTTTTTAAGAGGGTTGAAGTACACGCTATCAATAGCGGCATTGCGGGCTCCCTTGATATCGGTGTTGAGATTGTCACCGATCATGATGACATCATTTGGCTGATAGTTGCCTTTGGCCATTGCGTACTCAAAGATTTCTTTTGCTGGCTTTTTATGGCCTGCTTTTTCTGAAGTGACCACACTATCAAAATATTTAGAAATACCGGATGAGGATAGTTTGGTGGCTTGAATATCATCAAACCCATTGGTGATAATAAGCAAGTTGTATTTGGCCCTCAAATAATCCAATACATTCATTGCATTAGGGAGCAGGTTCTTTTTGGTAGGGGACAGGGCTACATATTCGCTCGACATTTCAAGGGATAAATTATAATCATCTACACCCAACGAGAGTAGAATTCGGTGAAAACGCTGGTAGCGAATTACATCACGTTGAATGATCCCCAAATCATACTGATCCCACATCTGCATGTTCATCTCCATAAACACCTCAAAAAGATTGTCAAACGAATCAATTCCTTTTTCTTTTAGCTTTTTGATCTCATATAATTCACTCAGGGCTTCCGCACAGTTTTTGTCATAATCCCATAGGGTATGATCGAGATCGAAGATCACGCATTTATAGGTTGATTGGTTCAAAATTAAGATTGGGTAAGTGGTCGAATATTTAGTTTGTTGAGAGCGAGTTCCCGGTTGGAGTACAGTGTTTCATACACTTGCTGATCCTTTTGAAGAATGGGGTCACGGCTGATGAATTGGAGTATCTGTTTAATGATATCATGCACTTCGTCCTTTATTTGATAAAACACCCACTGGTTAAATTTACGGATATACAAGATGTCCGAATTTTTGAGATAGACCAGATGACGAGAAGTTTTCGTTTGGGTAAAATCCAGAATACGCTCCAGGTCACTGATACACATTTCGCCATTATTCATGATCAAATTGAGTATGCGGAGCCTGGATGTATCAGAACACGAAAGAAAAATCTGAGCCCCCAGATCAATGTTAAAATGTTTTAGCCTCATACCGTTGGTGGAATTAATTCGGTTTGAAGAATATGTTTAATGATCGTTCAAGTTAATACAAAAACATCAATGTAAATGCTCCGTTTAAACATTAGGGCAGTTTACAAGCAATCCTTATCTTTGATTAATTGACTGGCAATGAGGCATATCAACATGAAGTGGTTTTTCTTTTTTCTCGCATTGATTTTGGGTGTTTCAGCCACTGACAGCTTTGCACAAAGCAAAAAAAGGGTAATTCAGCTTTCAGGAATAATTTTGAGCGAGGACAGTGTTTCCGGCCTCCCGGGAGTTCACATATACGTACCCAAGGCTGGACGGGGCACGACCTCCAATAGAACAGGTTATTTTTCCATGCCCGTTTTGGAGGGAGATAGCGTAGTGATAAGTTCTGTTGGTTATAATCGCAGGCATTACATCGTGCCAAAATCAATTAGCGAATACTTGACCATTATCGTAGAGATGGTGCCCGATGTGACTTATTTGCAGGAGGTTGAAATCATGCCTTTCCCTACGGAGGAGGTTTTCAAAGAGGCGGTGCTGGCGTTGAATATTCCTATGGATAATGGTGTGGACCCGAGGGCAATGAATGCCGAACTATTGGCATTGATGCTAAGGACAACCCCAATGGATGGTGCGGCCAATTACAGGTACTACATGGATCAATATACAGGATCAGTCAACGATCGATTTCAACCCAGAACCAACCCGTTTCTCAATCCTTTTAATTGGGCAAGGTTCTTCCGTGATTTAAAGAGGGAGAGGGATTAGAAAACGCACTTTTCAGGCTTATTTCCTGTTGTCAAACTACCGGATTAAATACTACTATTTTTGGATTGATGGTCACACTCTATATTAAAAATATGGTATGCAACCGCTGCGTTATGGTGGTGCAACAAGTGTTTGAAAAGCAAGGCTTACAACCTTGGAACGTGACACTTGGGGAGGTACAGTTAAAAGACGAGCTTACACAAAGTCAGCTTGACCAACTGGATAAATCACTGGTTGATTTGGGATTTGAAAGAATAGACGACCACAAAGCAAGATTAATTGAGTCGATCAAAAAACGCGTTATTCAATTGATCCATCACACCAACCCAACCGAAAGGAAATTCAATTGGTCAACCATTTTATCAGAAGAACTTCACTACGAGTACAACTATTTAAGTAGTTTATTTTCTTCCGTGGTTGGGATTACCCTTGAGCAATACATTATTCGACAGAAGATAGAGCGTGTTAAAGAACTTCTGTTTTATGATGAATTGAGTCTCAGTCAAATTGCTGATTTATTGGGGTATAGTAGTGTTGCCCATTTATCGGGACAATTCAAGAAAATTACAGGATTAACTCCATCTGATTTAAAGAAGTCGAGAGCAATTGGCCGAAAACCCCTGGATGGTGTTTCATAATATATAAGAAAGGTTTAAAGACGGATTTTGTTAAGGAGTTTTTCTGTTGGGCACCATCATGATAGCAAGAATTTATTAATATTGCACCTCAAATTTAATGTTCGGGGTGTAGCGCAGCCCGGTTAGCGCACCACGTTAGGGACGTGGGGGCCGGAAGTTCGAATCTTCTCACCCCGACAATCAAAAACCCCAGGCATTTGCCTGGGGTTTGTGTTTTATAGCCGAGCCAAGCATCGCTTGGGCGAGGATATAAGAAGCAAACCGAAGCGAATGAAATGAGCGAGGGTTTTTGATTGAATCCCCCCATTCAAAGATCACCGTAGGTAATCTTCTCACCCCGATAAATTATAACTCCATAGGCAAAAGCTGGTGGGCTTTTTTATATCTTGTTCCAACAGTAACTCAATTAGTTACTTTATTTTTGTCGTAATCAGGATAACTCCGTTTCCGCCACCACCATAAGTTGTGGTTTCCCCTGCCATAAGGACTTTAATGCTATTTACTTCCTCTACCGACATATTGATAAGTGCATTCATTGTGGAAGGAACTCCGTTAAGGAAAATTAAAACTGCAGTATTGGCATTAATAGAGGCTTTTCCTCGCATTTGAAATATATCATCAACAATTGTAACTCTTGGAAATTCAATTTCTATCATTCGAGGAACACTTTCGTAATCTAAATTCGTAAATTTCTCATCTTTATATTTCGTAAACGCTAGTGTCATCTCATTTCTTTGAATATGGCCCGATTCTATAGCGTTTTCCATATCACTTTCATCACCACCAAATGATAGATTAACATTTATGGAGTCCGTTAGATTTTTAACTTTAACCAATTTAGACTTAAAGCCGTCTGCCCTTATAGAAAGCTTATCGTTTTTCTGGCATTCAATAGAAAATTCTCCTAATGAATCTGAAAGAACGGTTGCTCTAGTTTTACGCACAATAATTTTAGCTTTTGCAATTGGATGTGTATCAAATGCTGTGATTTTTCCATGTACTTGCTTCTGGGCGTTTGTTGAAAAAGCAACCAAACATAGAAAAGCTAAGACTATAGTGATCCTATTAGCAGCATTCATTAGCTTAATGTTTATCTATTGTTCAGTCGATAACAGAGAATTTTTCATAAAAAAGGATAAAAATCTATTGAAGTAACGTGGATTCCCTGATCTGACAATAATGTACCGTTTTATTTTCAATAAATTTAATTTGGACTTCAGTTTTCATCCTTTGTGATTGAAATTTGCAGTGTCTGGTTAAATCATTTATGATATAAAAAATTTAATCTCAATTTTCAGTAGTAAGTTGTTGTTTCTAAGGCCCTTGAATGTGCTGTTTTAATGATGCGTTTTACTAAAGTGCTTAGTTCTCATAAATTATCTATTCGTTTTACGTTGTAACTAAAATAGGGGAACTTTGCCTATCAAGACTGCATCGTGAACAAGACTCGAATTGTACTTTTTCTATTGACTATTATTGGGGCCACCTCATTTGCACAAATGGGGCCGGAACGCGCTGCTCAAACACGAATGGGTAAAGGCAAATGGATAAAGGCAGAACAATCCATAAAGAAGGCATTGAGAAAGGACACGGTAAATGCTGAAGCAAAATTGGTCTATGCACAGTGGTATTTTTCTACCGACAATCCGAAATACAGTATTGATTCGGCTTATAAATATACGCTTGCCTCACTGAATGCGTACAGTAGAGCAGATTTGCGTCAAAGGGAAAAGATGCAACGCTTTCCACTTGATAGCAGCATCCTTGTTCACTTGCGTGAGCAAATTGATAGTGCCGCATTTGTTCGGGCAAAAGAATATAATTCTGAAGGAGCCTACATTGCTTTCTTACGAAGGTTCACTTTTGCCAAACAACGAGAAAATGCAATAGAGCTTCGTGATGAAGTATCTTTTTTGGATGCACTCAAATACAATACCTATCAGAGTTTCGATGAGTACCTTAAAAAGTATCCTGATTCTCATCGGTACGCGGATGCAAAGAACCGTTACGATAAATTATTGTACGAGGACAAAACCAAAGACGGAAAGTTAAAAAGCTTCATTTCGTTCTATACAGAATATTCCGGCAGCCCCTATAAAAATACCACCCTTGAGCAAATATTTGGAATTGCTACGGCCTCTGGTGAAGTACAGGATTACATCGATTTTATGTCTCGGTATAAAACATCAAAATCATTGGTGAAAAGAGCCAGGGATATGGCCTTGCATGTAGCACTGCAACAAAATTTTAAAATCCCTACAGTAATTTTGACCGACTCCATCAAGCAGGTATTGGATGATGATGCCTATTGGGTTCCGATTCTGAAAAATGGAAAGTTTGGTTTTATCAATAGTGATGGCGAAGAGAAACTTGAGCCGCAATTTGATGGTATCCAGGAAGACTATTTATGTGGTAATATAGAAGACGACTTTCTGGTAACATCAAAAGGAGTAGTGAGCAGATCAAATCAACTCTTATGCGCTGGAGAAGTGGAGTCAGTCGATGATTTAGGTTATGGGATTTTACGCGTTGATTTAAAAGGGTGCTCGCGACTGATTCATAAATCTGGTTTTGCGATCCTGCAAGATTGTGTAGATGATGCAAGGATTATAGCGGGTCATTTTTTAGCCATTAAAATGAATGAAAAATGGGCACTGCATTCTTTTTCAGGGAGAAAGTTGATTGATGAAACATATGATAACATCCGATCGGAGGAAAATGTGATTGTATTTAGCAGAAAGGGAAAACAAATGCTCAACACAATTGAGCAAATTGTGGAGGCAGCAGACAACAATCCTTTACCTGATAAAATGGTGTTTGATGAAGTGAGAAAACTCAGTTCTGATAAAGTACTGGTGAAGAACGGTGCATTGGAGGGTGTTGTAAATTCTGATTTGAAATTTATCATTCCACTGGACAGGCAGGAACTTACCCTAACATCATTTGGGTTTACAAAAAAAGTTTTGAATAAGGTGACCACGGTGGGGCTTTCTGAGGTCATTGATAAAGAGGAATTCAGCGAAATAAAACCCTACCTGAATTGGCTGGGTTTATATAATTCAAACCGCGCAAAGCTCTATCACCAACCCTCCGCTAAGGTCGTGGAAGAAGGTCTCGATAGTTTATGGTTTACCAATAGATTGGCCATGGCAACTACGGGAGATTCCATGAAAGTAATTTTCGGATCGGGCAGAAAAATGGTTTTCCCGAAGTCAACTAAGGTGACTTTTGTAAAAAGTCCTGATTCAGTGCGTTTCTTTTACCTGGAAGAAAAAAATAAAAAACAATTGTATGAGGTTGATTCAGGCATCAAGAGATTCTCATTGGAGTTTGATCATATTGAAGAGCTGGGAGATGGTTTGTTTTTAATAGAACTTAAAAATAAAAGAGGAATCGTGGGAATGGATGGAAAAATAGTTCTGCCGTTGGAGTATGATGCGATAATCCGGTCTTCCGATAAGGTGATTTCCTTATTAAAGGACAAAAAATTTGGTCTTTATGATATCAGAAAGAAGAAGCTATTCAAGGCGGAATATGACAGAAATATTACTTTCTTTAATGAATCTATTCTTATTGTGTTCCGCGATGGCGCATATGGGTTTATGGATATGACATCTGCGCCAATATCACCTTTTGAGTTTGACGAAGTAAGACCATGGAGTGATTCTTCCGCCATGGTGCGAAAGAATTTTCGTTGGATGGTTTATTCTGTGTATGATAGGAAAATTTCACATGAGCAGATAAAAGATTATCGTCTTATAAAGGACACTCCTGGGGAGAGGATTGCAATTATTCATAAGGGAAATGAATATGGTGTGCTCAGTAGTACCCGGGGATTGGTAATTCCACCTACTTTCAGTGATGTTCTTAATCTTGGGACTGCTGAGAAGCCCCTTTACTTTACAGAGAAAAATGTAGAGGAGGCTGAAATTTTTGTGGTGATCTACTATGATGAAAATGGGCAGATGATAAGAAGGCAGATATATGAAGCGGATGAGTATGATCGGATTTACTGCAGACGGAATTAACAGGGTCTTATAGATATCTTGAGTTTTTGATTTGAATAACTTATACCTTAGGGTCTTTAAATAAATATGAAATGAGAATTACTTTTTTATTACTTGTTTTTGGCAGCTTTTGTGCCCACGGCCAAAATACCAATTCTTTTCCTGACAGACCGAAAATGGTGGTCGGTATTGTGGTCGATCAAATGAGGCAAGAATATTTGTATCGCTTTGCTCCTAAATTTGGAGAGGGAGGATTTAAAAGATTAATGAACCAGGGCTTTATGTTGAGCAATGGTCATTATAATTATGTTCCAACCTACACCGGGCCAGGCCATGCTTCGGTCTATACGGGTGCAACACCTGCCACGCATGGTATTATAGCAAATAATTGGTATGACAAAGTCACTCATAAAATGGTGAATTGTGTTGAAGACGAAAACCAAAAAGTGGTAGGTACCGACAATGGCAATGGAGATGTTTCTCCCTGGAGATTGTTGTCTTCAACGGTTACTGATGAATTGGAACTGGCCACGCAGAGACGATCGAAAGTAATTGGTATTTCCATAAAAGACAGGGGAGCCGTGTTACCTGCAGGACACACTCCCGAGGGTGCTTACTGGTATGACTCAAAGACTGGGAAATTTATTTCCAGTACATTTTATAAAGCTGGTTTACCCGCATGGTTGGATAAATTCAATGCACTCAATCTGGCCAATCAATACCTCAACGAAACCTGGAATACGGTTTACCCAATTCAGGATTACAAAGAAAGCGGCCCCGATGACACTGCCTATGAAGATATTCCGAAAGGAAAGGAGCGTCCCACCTTTCCTTACAATTTAAAAGAACTGAGGAAACAAAATGGAGAGTATGCTTTGTTACCTGAAACACCCTACGGAAATGAAATACTTACTCAACTGGCTTTGGCAGCCATTGATGGGGAAGACATGGGAAAAGATGAGTGGACGGATTTTTTGGCGGTTTCGTATTCATCCACTGATTTGATTGGTCATGCAATGGGGCCTAACTCTGTAGAAGTAGAAGACACCTATATCAGACTTGATAGGAATATAGAAGCATTGTTGAAAAAATTGGATGCACTGCTGGGCAAAGACCAATACCTGATTTTTCTAACAGCAGATCATGCTGTTGCAGAAGTACCACAATATCTAAAAGATTTGAAAGTGCTTTCTGATGGTTCTGAACCGGTTAAATACGAGGCGGGGTTAAAGGACTTTTTAGGTTCATACTATCCAGGAAAAAATTTGATTAAAAACATCAGTAACAATCAGATTTTCTTTGATCATGAATCATTTGATTTTGATCCAAAATCATCTGGTGTTGAATATTTGATTGTGTCGGAGCTTACCCGTAGCTATTTGCAAAAGCAACCGGGCATAGCTTCTGTATATACACGTCAGATGATTCAGGCTGCTGCCTTCGATGAGGGGGGTGTAAAAGGGATGATAAGGAGAGGTTTTAATGACAACAGATCGGGAGATATTGTGGTAGTGACTGAACCCGGCTGGGTAATAGGAGCGGGAGCCACAGGAGCAACTCATGGTTCCAATTATACCTATGATACACACGTGCCCATATTGTTTTATGGCTTCGGTGTGAAGCAGGGGACTACTGCTAATTATCATGCCATTACCGATATCGCCCCAACAGTATCTACCATTTTAAGAATTAAGTTTCCAAGTGGCAGTACAGGTCAACCTATTACGGAGCTTCTGAAATAATGGTATTGAAGCAAACAAAAAAGGCTAACGATATTCGTTAGCCTTTTTATTAAAGTAAGATATAGGTTTTAAGCTCCGGCAAATATTCCGAATACTCCCATCATGTTTAGCAATACCAGCAAAATCACGGCAGGACACACAAACCTGATGAAGAAAACAAATGCTTTGGAGGCAAAATTGCCTGCCTTGAAGGAAGGAGAACCATTATCCAGTTCGCCCACAATGTTTTCGATCGGAAGTTTCCAGGCTACATAAAGACAAGTGGTTAATGCCACTACTACAATAAAGAAGGTTCCAAAAATGTAGTCAACGATGTTTTGAAATCCTAAAATATCACCTGTCCAGGGTAATGAAAATCTAAGGTTAGTAAATAAATCGCTGGCGCCATGAGATAGGGCAGAAGGAACGCCAACAAGGAACGTTGCAATACCAACAAACCAAGCTGCTTTTTTTCTACTCCATTTTTTCTCATCAATGAAATAAGAAGCAGGGACTTCAAGCATCGAGATAGAGGAGGTAAGTGCTGCAACCATCAATAGTAAGAAGAAAAGGGCGCCAATGATGTTACCTCCTGGCATGGTACTGAATATGTCTGGCAATACCTGGAAAACAAGAGTAGGTCCTGCTTCAGGTGATTTACCAAATGCGAAAACAGCAGGAAAAATCATGAAGCCTGAAAGTAATGCAATTCCTGTATCCATCAAACCAACATAAATCCCACTTTCAACGAGATTAGAATCTTTCGGCAGATAAGAACCATAAGTAATCATGATACCCCAACCTATACTCATGGAGAAGAACGCCTGACCCAATGCGGCCAAAATACTATTGGCGGTCAATTTTGAAAAATCAGGCTTCAGGTAAAATTCAACACCTGCCATTGCTCCCTCTAACATTAAGCTTCTGATAGCAACCACAAAAATCAATATGAATAAAACAGGCATTAAGATTTTAGCTGCCTTTTCAATTCCACCGGATACGCCTCCGAGCACAATGAGTACAGTGACAAGCATAAACCCTCCTGATAGAATGATAGCGGCTGTGCCGTTAGCGGCAAAAGCTTCGAATCCGGCCGTTGCACCAATGAGTGACTTGTAAATGTAACCCACTGTCCATCCTGCGATCACACCATAATAGGAAAGCACAAAGAAACTGACACACAATGCGAGAATTGCACCGGCACCCATCCAAACAGCATTGGCACCTGTGTCTTTAAATGCGCCAATGGTACTTTTCTTTGTGAAGCGCCCCAATCCCATTTCTGTGAATAGAAGGGGTACCCCTATCAACAAGACACATAGTATGTAGACCATTACGAAGGCACCACCTCCATTTTGTCCGGTGATGTATGGGAAACGCCAGATGTTGCCCAATCCTACGGCTGAACCGGCTGCGGCCATAATAAAGCCAAACTTCGAGCCCCACTGGCCCCTGTTATCGGTAGAAACGCTCATTGCTTACTTTTTAGGTTTAGTTAATACAAGTGAAGCAGCCAATTTTCAAAAAAAAATCAACTAATCAAACACCAGTAGGGACAGGATAGCCCATTATCGTTCCTGCGGGTGAGAATAATTTCGCCTAGATCCTATAACTACACCAAACGGGGGCAAATAACCCTGTTCTTCTTAGAAAACGTTGAATTGGTTGAGGATAACAATTATGATGACCAATGGACAAATAAACCTGAGAAAGAAAGACCAAACCTGTGCGGCCGTAACTCCGGCATACCTTGCTGTATTGAAGGATGGAGTGCCTTCACTCAATTCAGCAATAATTTTTGCAGGCCCAATGATCCATCCTACATAAAGGCAAACAAAAAGAGAAACGATAATGATAAAGAAGGATCCCCAGATAAAGTCCATAATGTCCATAAAGCTGGTGATCGTCATTCCTGAAAATTGAATACTCATATTGGTAAGGGTATCGTTGGCTCCCTTTGAAAGGGCAGAGGGAACGCCAAATACAATGGCTGCAATAGCCACCGCCCATGCTGCTTTTTTCCTACTCCATTTCTTTTCATCAATCAGCCAAGATCCAGGTACCTCTATCATTGATATGGTGGAAGTAAGCGCTGCGATGCAGAGAAGTAAAAAGAAAAATGCACCTACAATATTACCTCCAGGCATTTCACTAAAAATCTGAGGGAGTATTTGAAAGACTAATGTGGGGCCCTGATTAGGCTCCATGCCAAACGCAAAAACTGCAGGGAAAATCATCAATCCTCCCATCAGTGCAACGGTGGTGTCTAATACTCCGATCCAGAGTGCGCTTTTTACAATACTCTCATTCTTGGAAAGGTATGAACCATAAGTAATCATAATCCCCCAGCCGATTGACATAGAGAAGAAACACTGACTGAGTGCTTTCAAAAAAGTGCCAGCATTGATTTTTGAAAAATCAGGAACAAGAAAATAACGCAAACCTGCGGAGGCACCTTCAAGTGTTAGGCCTTTGATAATGACAACCAAAACAAGCACGAAAAGAACTGGCATTAGAATCTTCGATGCTTTTTCAATTCCTTTGGCAATGTCTTTGGTAACAATCAAAAGATTGAGACCAATGAAACCGACAAAAAGAGGTAGCACTATGAGGGGATTGGCCGTAAACTCGGCAAAGGAAAGCTCCACGCCCATGAGTGTGGTATAGATATAGCCGATTGTCCATCCCGCTATCACACCATAGTAACTCGTAACGAAAAAGCTTACGCATAGAGAAAGTATGGCGCCTATGACCCAAAAATTATTGCTACCCGTATCTTTAAATGCTCCGATAGGATTTTTGCCAGTAAGTCGGCCTAATGCAATTTCGTTGAACAACAACGGAATTCCTATGGCCAGCACACAGCATAAATAGATAAACACAAAAGCTCCTCCGCCATTCTCACCAGTGAGATAAGGGAAGCGCCAGATATTGCCAAGGCCAACAGCTGATCCAGCTGCTGCCATGATGAATCCAAATTTGGATCCGAATTGACCTCTGTTGGCCATAGGATGTAAGGGGTTAGTCGGGGCGAATGTGTGAAAATAATTTCTTATTTCTTCTACCTGAATAAAAATTATTTTTTGAACCCTGATTTTTGAATTTGACCGGCAAGAATGCTAAGTCCTTCGGTAAAGGTATGTGGGGTATATCCTAACTCGGTTTTTGCTTTGGTAATATCAAAGCCAGTCTTCAAAGGCCTGGCGGCTGGTTGTTTAAATGTTTTGGAATCCGTGGCCTGTATAAGAGACTGATCAAGCTTGAAGAACCTGGCGGTCTCCATGGCAATATCATAGGGGGTCATCATCTTCTCTCCGGAGATATGGAAGATGCCTGTAGCATTTTTGGCAGCAGCCAGATAACATCCCATGGCCAAATCTTCTGCCAGGGTAGGGGTGCGCCATTGATCATTGACCACGTTGATTACCTTGCCTTGTTCCAAACTGTTCTTTACCCATAATACAATGTTGGATCGACTGAGGTCGGTGGTAATGCCATAAACCAGAACGGTACGAAGAATGACCCAATCTATTTTGCTTTCTTGTATGATTCGTTCGGCAGCCAGTTTACTTTCCCCATAATAATTTACCGGATGGGGTTTAGCGTCCTCCCTGAGCAACCCCTCAGTGCCATCAAAAATGAAATCGGTAGACACATGGATGAGTTTGGCATTTTCTCTTTCGCATGCTTTTACCAAATATTCGACTGCAGTCACATTGGACAGCCAGCATTTTTCACGTTCTGTTTCGCAGTGATCCACCTGTGTCATTGCTGCAGTATTGATGACTACATCAGGTCCCACGGCAGAAATCACGCGATTGACAGCCTCCTTATTTGTAATATCAAGCAATTGGAATATCCCCTTTTTCAAGTGAATAGCGAGGGGGCTTCTTGCCGTAGTGATAAGATCAATACCTTTTGTACTATCCAGTAGCGATGAAAGTTTTTGTCCCAGTAAACCGTTTGCACCAGTTATCAGAACTTTCATTTGTTGTCCGGATATTCGTAGCCATACATTTTGGTGATTTGATTTTTTGGCATTTCGTCAACAGTAACTGTAAAGCGGATGTCTTTTAGCGGTCGATTGACACTGTCTCTTTGTACTCTTGCGATTTTGTCAATCACATCAAGCCCTTTAATTACTTTTCCAAACACCGTGTACTCACCATCAAGATGAGGGGCACCACCTACTGTTGTGTAGGCATCAATTTTTTCCTGGGATATTTCTTTTGTTACTTTAATCCCTGTTTCTTTTTCAATGCGAGGAATGAGGCTGAGCGACTTGTTTTGATAAGCTCGCATATCACCCGTAGAGTAGAGTTGCACAAGGGAATCGTAAAGCGGTTTGTTTTCTTCCTTTGCCAATAACTGTTGTAAACCTGTATTCAACTTTTCTTGATCCACTTTTAGTTGATACACATTATGTATAAGAGTTACTGTTCCTTGCACGATATAGAACTGGCTCCCACTGGAAGCTTTGGTTGGATTCATCTGATCGCCCAGGCGCGCTGCAGAGAGCGCACCTTTTTCATGAAAATATTTTGGGTTGAATTCGGCCTCAATAGTGTACCCCGGTCCTCCATTTCCAAGTCGCTGGCCAGGCTGCACGTTTTTGGAATCGGGGTCTCCCCCTTGTATCATAAAACCATCAATTACTCTGTGAAAAAGTAAACTGTCATAAAAATGATCCTGCGCCAGTTTTATAAAATTGGCTTTGTGCTTGGGGGTTTCATCATATAGGATTGCCACCATGTCTCCCATATCAGTTTTTATTGTGACAACATAATCTTTCTTTTGGGCACAACTGGAGAATAATAACGAAACGCTTAAAATTAAAAGGCAAACGATACGGCTCATATAGGTGTTCAGATTTTTTAACATTTAAAATTAAGGGGTCAATGGATTTTTAACAAAATTATGGATTCAAAATGCCTGATAACTGAAGTGAGAGGTTAAGAAAAATCATTTTTGCACTTCCATTCCTTTCGAGATAGTAGGATGCATCAGACATCAGGCGATTGGCCTTTTCAATTTTTAATACATTTAATACTTTACTAAAATCCTGAATGAATTTCAATTCGCTTCCCTGTGTTCTGTTGATGGTGGTAGAACCTGCCAGAAAAAGCAGTGACTCTCGCATCATACTGATACTGTAATAAAGCAGGTTGCGTTGGTTGAGCTTGTCCATTTGATGGAACTCGTCCGCCATGCGCACCAAATCAGCATAACTCTTTTTAAAACATGCACGCATCCAGTCGGCAAATAAATCCTGATTGATATTTTCATCACTTTGGGTCAGCCGCAGTGCAAGATTTAAATCTCCATCGGCCAGCTGCAGTATATTTCTGCGATCACTTTCGTCAATGGTTATTTCCTTTTCCAGATAGGCATCCAAATCTTCATCAGTAAGTAAAGGAACCTGTATCAGCTGGGTTCTTGATACAATAGTAGGGAGCAAGCGATCTGCTGCGTTGGTGACCAAAAGAAAAAATGTATTGACAGGAGGCTCCTCCAATATTTTTAAAATACCGTTGGCAGCCGATCCGTGCATGTACTCGGGTTGCCAGATCACCATCACTTTATAAGGGCTCTCAAATGATTTAAGTGAAAGGGTCTTGATGATTGTTCTGCTTTCCTCTCTCGAAATCAAAGCTTGTTTATTTTCGCCACCATAGAAATTGGTCCAATCGTCCAGTTTGCCAAAGGGTTGTTCTAATAAAAAACTTCGCCAGGACTTGGTGATCTCAGCCTTGAAACGATCTGCATCCTTATCGTTTTTTATATTACTCAGTGGAAATACAAAATGCAGATCGGGATGAACGAATTTTTGATTTTTGGAACAGGCCGCGCAAACACCGCAGGCGTCATCCGCCTTTCTGTCCGTGCACTGAATGTAGGTTGCATAGGCAATGGCCAGTGGTAGATTAAGCGCTCCTTCTTTGCCGGCAAAAAGCTGGGCATGCGCCATTTTGTTATGCTGAACCGATTGGATCAGCTTTTGTTTTATCTCTTGTAAACCAGGTATGTCAGCGAATCTCATGCTTTATCTGTCTTTTTCTCCCATACACGGTTGGTGGAAGTAGATGCGAAAAGATGTTGCAGTATTTTTTTATCTACCGCTTCGAGTGTTCTGTTTCTTCTGCCATATACCTTTTCAGCAGTGTCCAACATTTTGTTCAATTGAAACGTGGTAAAACCAGCGGCACCTCCCCATGCAAATGAGGGAATGAAGGTACGTGGAAAACCATCTCCAAAGATATTGCAACCAATGCCCACAACAGTGCCTGTGTTAAACATCGTGTTGATACCACACTTGCTGTGATCGCCCATGATTAATCCGCAAAATTGTAATCCGGTATCTTTAAACCCTCCTTTTTTATAATTCCAGATCTTTATGTTTTCGTAATTGTTTTTCAGATTGGAGGTATTGGTGTCGGCACCGAGGTTACACCATTCACCAATCACAGAGTTTCCTAAAAATCCGTCATGGCCTTTGTTGCTGAAACCAAAAATTACGGAGTTGCTTATTTCACCACCTACTTTTGAGTGAGGTCCCACTGTAGTGTCACCACGAATCTTTGCACCCATATTGACATGTGAACCCTCACACAGGGCAAACGGACCGCGAATCATGCTGCCTTCCTGAACTTGCGTATTCTTTCCCAGGTAGATGGGTCCGTTTTCTGCATTGAGTATGGCCGCTTTGATGATCGCCCCTTCCTCAATAAAAATATCTTTGCCTACTTCACCATATACAATGGTGTGTGGGTCTTTGAGGTCTTTGGATTTTTTGCCTTTGGTAATCAACTCAAAATCTGCCTTGATCTGGAATCCGTTGTGATGAAAAATTTTCCATACCTGATCAATTATTACGATCTCTCCCCCATATTCTTTCTGTTGAATATTTTCAATGGATGCATTGGCACTTCTCGCGGCTATCAATATTCCATCTTTCGCCAGGCCCTGGCCTTCAGCTAAATCGCTAATTGCATTGATGAGCTTTTCATCAGGGCAGACTGCGCCATTGATCAATACATTATCGGAACTGTTTTTTACCGGGTATTTTTCCTGCAAATAGTCAATTGTTTGAAAAGATGACTTTGTATTTAAATGCTTTTCCCATTTTTCGGTGAGGGTGAGAATTCCAACCCTTATTTCGGATACGGGTCGCGTAAGGGTAAAAGGGGAAAGATCCTGGCGAATGGAGGGATCGTCAAAGAGGATTACATTCATTTTGTAAAAATAGGGGGACAACAAGAATGATCACCACAATAAAGCCATTAAAATAGAGATTTGAAATCAAAAAGAAGAGGTGCCCCAAAAGTCTGGTTCGTCATTGCGAGGGATTCCGATGGGTATCGGAAGAACGAAGCAATCTTCAAACCGATGAATGAATGTTAATTTAGGAGATTGCTTCACCCTGCCCTCCTGCCTACGCTTCAGTTTGCAATGACGGATGGCATTTGAGACAGGCCTTAAAAAAAGAAAGGTCTCTTTTGGAGACCTTTCTGATATATTATTAAGCTTGAAAAGCTTACGCTTTCTTTCCGTATTTCTTTTGGAACTTCTCCACACGACCAGCTGTGTCCATAAACATCTTCTTGCCAGTATAGAATGGGTGAGAGGCAGAACTTACCTCGACCTTAATTACAGGGTAGTCTTTACCGTCAGTCCACGTGTCTGTTTCCTCAGAACTGGCAGTAGAACGGGTCAAAAACTTAAAATCACATGAGGTATCCCAAAAAATGACTTCTTTATATTCTGGATGTATCTCCTTCTTCATAGCTATTTTTTTCTTTTCGGACTGCAAAAATAAGGAACTAGAGTCTATTTACAAGGCCTCGGAGGATCATAAATTGTCGAGAACCTAAAATGATGGTATTTTGCATTAAAATTACGAGTAGACTGCCATTACAGATGCTTTCACCCTATTTTGACCGATTTTAGAGAGGTAATTATTATGTTATTAATCAGTTCAAAGTATGCCAAATTTGCCTGTTACGGTTTCTTACCTCTCGAAATTTAAAGAATGAAGCATTTAGTCCTCTTTTTTTTAGTGTTTCAGGTCTGCGCTGGATATGGTCAAAGCACCAACGCTCCTCTGAATGAAGACTATTACCATTGGATTGATCGGTATGAAATAAAGTCCGGCCGGGTTGTGCCGCAGGTGTTTACTTCTGTAAAACCGTATAAACGAAAGGCCATTGCGGCTTTTGTGGATTCAGTACAATTGCGTGACAATGTTTTTAGCTCCTCAGTTGACTTATATAATTACCAATACTTAAGAAACGATAATTGGGAGTGGAGCCGGTCTGAGGACAATGAGAGCAAAAAGCCAGTGCTCAAGCATCTCTATAAAAAGAAGTCCGACTTCCTTTTTACGGATTTGCCCGAGTTTGACATCCATGTGAACCCGGTACTGTACACTAGTTTCGGTCACGATGGACAAGCCGGTGAGTCTTTGTACCTCAATTCCAGAGGAGTAGAAATCAGAGGGATGGTCGACAGAAAAATTGGTTTCTATACTTTTCTCACCGACAATCAGGCCAGGCTTCCTTTGTATGTGCGTGATGGCATTGCCCAAAACCCGGTGGTACCACATGAAGGGTTTTGGAAAGATTTTAAAGACAATGGCGTTGATTATTTTCAGGCGAGGGCCTACATCGACTTTGATATCAGCAAGCACATCTACATGCAGTTTGGGAATGATAAAACATTTATTGGAAACGGCTATCGCTCACTCATCTTCTCTGATTATGCACCCCCTACACTTTTTTTGCGCACCAATGTTAAAGTTTGGAAGCTGAATTATTTGTTTCAACTCAACAGGGTAGCGGCAGATGCTCCTGGGTCGATTGGCGGATCAGGTGCAGGAAAGAGAAGGTATCCTGAAAAGTTTATGGCCTTTCACCATGCCAGCATCAATATTGGCAAGAGATTTAATCTTGGTTTTTTTGAATCAGTTGTGTTCAGCCCCAAGGACAGTTTGAACAACAACACCTTTGATCTCAGTTATCTCAATCCTGTTATTTTTTACAGGGCGATTGAGCAACAGTTTGGCAGCAGCGACAATGTGATTTTAGGAATGGACTTTAAATGGATGGTAGCTAAGCGACTCTCTGCTTATGGCCAGGTAGTGTTCGATGAGTTTTTATTGGACAGACTAAAAGAAGGCAACGGATGGTGGGCCAACAAGTTTGCTTTACAAGGTGGCTTAAAATATATTGATGTGTTAGGCGTCAATAATCTTGATGCACAATTGGAAGTCAATGTGGTAAGGCCTTACACATATTCTCACAATACACAATATGGTAGCTACACCAACTACAGGCAGCCATTTGCACATCCGCTTGGCGCTAATTTCAAAGAGCTAATAGGTATTGTTCGCTATCAGCCGATACCTAAACTCAATGTAATTGCAAAAGCGATCTATTCAGAGATTGGTCGCGATACTACAGGGGTGAATTGGGGAAGTGATTTATTAAAGAGCAATGCTACACGAGAGCAGGAATTTGGAAATACCATAGGGCAAGGGTTGTTAACAAAGGTTACTTATTTGGATCTCACTGCATCCTACATGCTGAAGCATAATCTTTTTATTGATATGAAGCTGATCCGCAGGGACTCAGCCACTCCGCAAATTTCAGGAACAAATAATACTACGATAACTTCATTAGCTTTGCGGTGGAACATTGGCCAGCGGCTGTACGACTTTTAAATTAAATGAAGACATTTCTCCGCATTCTTAATTACACACCCAATATTATTTCCCGTCTGGTGTGGTTTTTTGTATTTTCTATTTTAGGAATCATTTTTGGCGCCTTCAATATTGTGTTGGTGATTCCTATGTTACAGGTTTTATTTCAGCGTAATATTGATGATCCCGTTCCTGCGTTGCCTGAATTCAGCGTGTCATCTGATTATATAGTAGGGGTGTTCAATCATTATTTTCGAATGATCATTCAGGAGAATGGTACGCTCAATGCATTGCTATTTGTTTGTGGGCTAATTGTGCTCTGCGTTTTATTCGCCAATGTGTTTCGATTTCTTGAAAGAGTGGTGGCGACTAAAATTCGCGTGGATTTGGTGAGGAACATACGACTGGCCATTTTTGATAATGTGTCCAAACTGCACATTGGGTTTTTCAACAGCGAACGCAAGGGAGATTTGATTTCTCGTTTCACCAACGATGTGCAAGAGGTGGAAGTGGCAGTGATGAATAGTTTGAAGGCAGTACTGAAAGAACCTATTACCATCATCGTTTATTTTACCATACTGTTCACTATATCGGCAAAACTTACATTGTTTACACTGATCGTTTTGCCGGTAATGGGTGGAGCCCTGGCGGAGATCATTAAAAGATTAAAACGTCAGGCCAAACAAAGCCAGGAGTCTTTGGGAAGGATTGTCAATATCCTTGATGAGACTTTTGGTGGCATGAGGGTAGTGAAGGCATTTAACGCACGTGGTTTTATCGTCCGCAAGATGGAGGAAGAATCCGACTACTACAGAAAAGTAAATAAGTCGATGTCGTATAAAAATGAAATGGCTTCTCCTGTCTCTGAGGTATTGGGCGTTTTGATCGTAGCCATAATTATTTTTTTTGGGGGCAATATGGTATTGAGCGAAGACTCTACTTTATCACCGGATGTATTTTTGGGGTTTCTTGCTATTTTTTCAATGATCATTCAACCTGCCAAAGCATTTTCCAACGGAATTACTGCTTTGCAGAAAGGAACGGCATCTGCCAATAGAATATTTGAAACCATCGATACGGAGCCTGTAATTCAGAGTCCTCCTAACGCGTTGATGATAGAAAAATTCCAAAGTGCGATTGAATTTGTGAATGTGTCGTTTGCGTATGACGCTGAGCTGGTTTTGAAAAACATCAATCTCACCATTCCAAAAGGAAAAATGGTGGCATTGGTAGGTCCTTCGGGAGGGGGTAAGTCCACATTGGCAGACCTGGTACCAAGATTTTATGATCCTACGGAAGGGGAAGTGAGAATTGATGGTCATCCTCTCACGCGATATGATGTCACTTCATTGAGAAGTCAACTCGGTATTGTTACTCAGGAATCTATTTTATTCAACGATACAATTTTTAACAACATCAGCTTTGGAACACCTAACGCTTCGGAGGCAGATGTAATCAATGCAGCGAAGGTTGCTAACGCACACGACTTTATTATGCAATCCGAATATGGTTATGAGACCACCATAGGCGAGCGCGGGTCTAAGCTCTCCGGAGGGCAACGGCAACGATTGAGTATTGCAAGGGCTGTATTAAAAAACCCTCCTATTTTAATCCTGGATGAAGCAACCAGTGCGCTGGACACAGAATCAGAAAAATTGGTGCAGGAAGCGTTGTTTAATTTAATGAAGAACAGAACCTCCATCGTGATTGCGCATCGATTGAGTACCATTCAGCATGCAGACGAAATAGTAGTTATTCAGGATGGTGAGATTGTGGAAAGAGGCACACATGATGAGCTGAATCAGCAAAATGGTGTGTACCACAAGTTAAGTGACTTTCAAAATAATGATAAATTAAAGGGGTAACTGATCTCGGTCATCTTCTCCATGCAAGGTTTTCGTCTATATTGCATTTTAGGTTTATATGAAAAAGCATAAGTTTGTTGACTAACGTGCAGGGAATGAACAAAAGACGGGTTATCTTCTTCGTAATATTTGGTGTTTACCATCTCATTATACTTGCATTTACAAGCTATGTAGATGCTCAGAAACAAGACTTAGGTGTACTGACAAGCATGTATGGTTGGCTTCATTTGTTTAAATATGGAGCCATACTGGGACTGGTGTTGTTTGCTGTAGACGTCATATGGTCCTGGCGATCTACTCTATCTGCCGAGAAAGAGCAGGAAGTGCTTAATTTTGAAATCAACAACCTCAAAGCCAAGGTATACGATTTGCAGGAAGCCAATAAGCCACAACCTGAACCTGATCCGGAAACGGAGAGCAAGTAAATATGGATGCGCAGGAAATCATCAAAGGTGAATTAAATCAGGCTGCACAAACATTAAGTAATTTCCTTCAATCCACCGAGGCATTAAACAACATAGAAGAAGCTGCGGCTAAGATGGTGGCGGCCATTCAATCGGGAAATAAAATTATTTCCTGTGGCAATGGTGGTTCTCATTGTGATGCCATGCATTTCGCTGAAGAGCTTTCAGGCAGATTTCGTGGCGATCGAAAAGCTTTACCTGCACTGTCTATATCAGATTCATCCCACATTACCTGTGTGGGCAATGACTACGGATTCGAATTTATCTTTTCCCGATATGTAGAAGCATTGGGAAACAAAGGCGATGTGCTATTGGCGATAAGCACCAGCGGCAATTCAGCTAATATTTTGAATGCGGCAAAAGCAGCTAAAGAAAAGGGTATTGTTGTAGTGGCATTGAGCGGAAAGGATGGAGGTAAGCTGGCAGATTTAGCAGACATTAATATTATCGTGCCCCATGATGGGTTTGCCGATCGCATTCAGGAAGTGCATATTAAAGTCATTCATATCCTTATTCTTTTGATAGAGAAGCATTTGGAGTAGCATTGGTCTTTTAAAAATCCTATTATTACGTATTAGCAATTCAGTATCAAATGGTAGCAAAAACCTTTGGTAGCGCAGTGCATGGCGTAGATGCGCAAACCATCACCGTAGAAGTCAACATCATTCAGGGAAATAAATTCTGGATGAGTGGACTGCCCGACAATGCAGTAAAGGAAAGCCAGCATCGGGTAGAGTCTGCCATGAAAGGATTGGGCTATTACATGCCGCGCAATAAAGTGGTTGTTAATCTTGCACCTGCCGATGTGCGCAAGGAAGGGTCGGCTTATGATTTGCCTATTGCACTCGGTATAATTCAGGCATCCGGTCAGGTGCCCATTGAAAAACTGGATCAATATGTCATCATGGGAGAGTTGTCGCTTGATGGTATCCTTCGTCCGATCAGAGGAGCATTGCCTATTGCCATTCAATCCCGAAAAGAGAATTTCAAAGGAATTGTTTTGCCCAAAGCCAATGCACGTGAGGCAGCCATAGTGAATAAGCTCAATGTGATTGGTGTAGAGACATTGAAGGAAGCCATCGATTTTTTTACGGATAAGATTCAAATCGACCCTCTTGTGGTGGATACCCGTGAAGTGTTTAATGAACAATTAAATACTTACGATAGTGATTTTAGGGACGTACAGGGACAAGAGAACATCAAAAGAGCATTGGAGATTGCCGCAGCGGGTGGGCACAATGCCATTATGATAGGACCGCCAGGAGCGGGTAAAACCATGCTGGCAAAAAGACTGCCCTCTATTCTTCCTCCACTTACGTTGAACGAAGCGCTGGAAACAACCAAAATACATTCTGTGGCAGGCCGGTTGGGTACTAACGATGCGTTGATTACCAATCGTCCATTTCGCTCACCGCATCACACCATTTCAGATGTAGCTCTTGTGGGTGGAGGAGGTAATCCGCAACCGGGAGAAATTTCCTTGTCGCACAATGGCGTGTTGTTTTTAGATGAATTGCCGGAGTTTAAAAGAACTGTACTCGAAGTGATGCGTCAGCCGATGGAAGAACGAAGGGTGACCATTTCAAGGGCCAAAGTTTCGATCGACTATCCGGCCAACTTTATGTTGATTGCCAGTATGAATCCTTGCCCGTGTGGGTATTATAACCACCCAGAAAAGGAATGTGTGTGCGCACCGGGTGTAGTGCAGCGCTATTTAAGTAAAGTGAGTGGGCCACTTTTGGATCGCATTGATTTGCATGTGGAGGTGGTGCCTGTAAGTTTTGACGAAATGACGTCACAGCGCAAGTCTGAAAGCAGTGAAGAGATCAGAGTGAGGGTAGTAGCTGCCAGAGAAATTCAGGCCAAACGTTTTAAGGGCAATCGGGAAATGTATTGCAATGCCATGATGGGTTCCAGTATGGTAAAAAAGGTGTGTGTAATCAACGATGCGGGGAGAACATTACTAAAAACAGCGATGGAAAGATTAGGTCTTTCTGCGCGGGCATACGACCGGATATTAAAAGTTTCGCGTACCATTGCTGATCTGGCAGGGAGTGAAGAAATAAAAATTGAACATTTGGCGGAGGCCATTCAATACAGAAGTCTCGATAGAGAAGGATGGGCGGGTTGATTTATTGATGTGATGATGTGTTGATGTGTTGATGTGATGATGGGTTGATGTGTTGATGTGTTGATAGTTTGATGTGATGATGGCTTATTGACTTAGTGTCTTCGTGGCGGTATGACTTGATGTAGCGATGGTTTATTTTATAAATATGAAGATCAACTTAGCGTCTTAGCGCCTTCGCGGTAAAAAAATTAACCGCAGAGTCGCAAAGAATGATTGCTGATTTGACAGTGGAGTTCGGAGATAAAAATTGAGTTGATAGTTTTAATGTAATAATGGATTTGTGACTTAGTGTCTTCGTGGCGAATAACTTGATGTAGTGATGGTTTATTTTATAAATATGAGGATCAACTTAGCGTCTTAGCGCCTTCGCGGTAAAAAAATTAACCGCAGAGTCGCAAAGAATGATTGCTGATTTGACAAGGAGTTCGGAGATAAAAATTGAGTGGGATAGTTTGATGTAATGATGGCTTTGTGACTTAGCGCCTTCGTGGCAAATAAAAAATTAACGTAAGTTTATAATATGAAATTATTTCGATTTGGTGAAAAAGGGAAAGAGCAACCCGGAGTATTGATAGATGGCAAATTATGCGATGCCTCTGCTTTTGGTGAAGACTATGGAGAAGCATTTTTTGAATCGAATGGACTCAACAGATTGCAAGCCTGGTTGGACGACAATAAAGATTCGCTTCCTTTTGTAAAAGAAGGAACCCGATTGGGTGCTTGTTTTCAAAGACCTTCCAAGATCATTGGCGTGGGACTTAACTATACCAAACATGCCTTTGAAACGAAAATGCCACTGCCCAGCGAACCTATATTTTTTCTCAAGGCCACATCTGCTCTCACCGGACCAAATGACGGGGTTACCCTGCCAAAGAATAGCAAAAAGACAGACTATGAAGTAGAGCTGGCTGTGGTAATAGGAAAGAAAGCATCCTATGTGGAAGAAAAAGAGGCCATGGATTATGTGGCGGGATTTTGTTTGCACAACGATTACAGTGAGCGCGAATATCAACTGGAAAGGTTGGGACAATGGACAAAAGGAAAGGGCTGTGATACCTTTGCCCCTATGGGGCCTTACCTGGTGACCAAAGATGAGATTGCAGACTTCAATAATTTGCACATGTGGACGAAAGTGAATGGCAAGATGATGCAGGACAACAATAGCGATGACATGATTTTCGAGGTGCCGTTTTTGGTGCATTACATCAGTCAGTTCATGACCTTGCTGCCAGGTGATGTGATCTCCACTGGTACACCCTCGGGAGTAGGTCATGGCTTTAATCCACCTGTTTATCTCAAAGCAGGAGATGTGGTGGAGTTAGGGATTGAAGAGTTGGGAGAGCAAAGGCAGGAGGTGGTTTGATAGTAGAGTTTAGTAATAGTATTCATTGGTTTTTGATTGGTTAGCTACTTCCCATAATTTGACGCTGTCATAGTGCGAGTATAAAACAATCCGTCAAACGAATTTGCCCAATCATTTTGCACCTTGCCATATGCAAATACTCCAGAAAAGAAAGGTTGAGATAGCCAATTAGGAAGAATGCCTTTGTAGTCAACAAATAGATATTCTTCACCAGACTGATTCATGTAAGATTCAATGGAATTAGATTGAGGGCTTAACGTCAGTTTAGTAAAACTTTGGAAATCGAAATAATCCCCATTGTAGGCCGTAAAACCGATTGAATACATGACGTTGCCGTATTTTTCAAAAATATGTTCACCCATAGGAATGTAACCAGCTGCGGAAGATACATAACTGTTATCAGAATTAATATAATACTTAGCGTCCTGAATATATCTTGAGATATGTGTATTTGCTCCCCAAACAATTATTTTTCTATTAGGATATCTATCCAAAATCCATGAGAGGTTGTCTGCCATTTGTCTATCCCTAAGCCAATAGCCTTGAACGTTTCCTTCAGACACCATTTGGAGAAACTGTGTGTTAACCTGGAAATTCTTAAGTAATAGAATCCAAAACTGAGCATCATTCATCAATTCAGTATTTGGGCTCTGGTCAAATGTTGCGACCTCTGCAATTAATGATTCAATAATTTCTTTAGCTTCCAATAATTTATCACTGCCAATTGAGTTTGGATTTAAGCCCGAATCTATCAAATCATTTAGGATTTGTTTCTTGTCGATCCAATCAGCAGAATTGACAAAATTGGAATTTCTCATCTGAAGAAATAGCTCCAGATCTTCGTTAAAATCTAATTTGTTAGTACCCAAGAACTGATGATCTATCCCAATTAGCTCCAATGAAGGCTTTGAATTATCAATATAATCAAACAGTGGGTAAACTTCTGGCGTATATGACCAGACCTTACTGACACTTTCCTTAGCAGATTGAATTCCGTTTTTTCCCGCCTTCATATCTAACCATGATTTATGACACTCATAAATCCCACTTTCGAAGGCTATTATATCAAAATCCATCTCGGTATGAAGAAATTTAATAAGTCGACATTTCGCAAGAAAGGTAGTGCCATCGCCATGTGTTGCTTCGCCAAGCATTATTACTCTTTTATCACCTATAATTGATTTAAGAAACTGTAGATCACTGAAGTCAACTTCTGAAGGATCAACTGATAATGGTCTATGGGCATTGGCCTTAATCCAATCCACTTCTACAGGAAATGAATTATTTTCTTCGCAAGAATGGAGTAAACTGGAGCAAAAAAATAAAGTAGCTAATGCTGGATGTAACTTTAATTTCATTGCAACTAGGTTCATAGCGAAGTTAGGGCCTTAATTCCAATAAACCTAATATACCCACATTCCCCTTTCCCTGCAATTTTGTAGTTTGGTCATTGTGAAAATAACCATTCTATCAGGAGGAGGTTTGAAAATGTGAGTCCTCACGGGCATTGCAAAATATTAGGAATAGAAACAATTGCATAAATTCAGGTGTTTACGAACATGGGGGAGAATGGATCTGATCAAAAAATGCTATTCACTGTGACAATTCTTAAAATTAGACTACTAACATAATAAATACCGTAGCTAAATTGGAACTACAAAAAGGAAACTTTATTCGGATTATAGACGCAAATCAAGGTATTATTAAAAGCCTTTGTAAAGCCTATTATATATGTCCGGAAGATCAAAAAGATGCCTTTCAAGACATTATTCTACAGCTTTGGAAATCATTTGAGACATTTCGAGGAGAGTCCAAAATAAGCTCTTGGATTTATAGGATAAGTCTTAACACTGTGCTCACCAAAATCAAGAAGGGAAAAACGAAAATAGCCGCTGGGTCAATAGGCACCTCAGAATTGTCCATTTCTATAGCAATGGCAGATGGTGATATTGAGCTCCTAAACATTATAATTCAATCTTTAAAAGACCTGGATAAAGCGATCGTCATCCTTTATCTGGAAGGCTACAAGAACAAGGAAATTTCTCAAATTTTGAATCTCACTCCTACAAACGTAAGCACCAGATTAAACAGAGTGAGAGCAGAACTAAAAATCAAATTTGAAAACCAGCACTATGAATTTAAACAACCTTAAACCAGCTTGGCAACAGTTTCGGTTATTGAATTCCATGCAACCAATGGGTAAGGAAGAAATCCTATTTATTATTGAAGAAGCCGAAGGGTTGAGTATAAACAGAAACAGATTCCTGATTAACTTCATCATGTTTGCCGTCTTAATCATCTGTTGTCACGGGGGATGATTTCTTACATCCTTTGGGACATTGATCCGCAACTATTTGATGGGTTTGAATTTCTTAGATGGTATGGTCTCTGTTGGGCGGTAGGTATGATTCTCGGATATCAAATCACGCTCAGAATTTACAAGGCAGAAGGCATTCCAACTTTAGAACTTGACAAACTCACCACGTATGTAATGATAGGAGCAATTATTGGTGCTCGTTTTGGACACATTCTATTTTATGATCCAGTATACTATTTGAACAACCCAATAGAAGTTCTCCCCATACGAATTAATCCAACTTTCCAATTTACAGGACTTGCTGGTCTCGCAAGTCATGGAGGAATCTTGGGAGCTTTAATTGGTCTTTATCTCTATAATAGAAAATTCGAAAAGGATTACCTGTGGATGTTGGATAGATTGGTGATAGGTGGGGCTTTACTAGGTGGCTTTATTAGGATCGGCAATTTGATAAACTCCGAAATAATTGGGATTCCATCTCAACTTCCCTGGGCATTCGTATTTTCTCGCATCGATCAAACCCCGAGACATCCTACTCAGCTTTATGAAGCACTATTTTATCTAATAATATCTTTAACTCTATTTCTTATTTGGCGGTCACGGAAAGTTAGTAATTACAAAGGCTTTTTATTTGGGCTTGGTATATTCTTAATATTCTTGCAAAGATTTCTTGTGGAGTTTTTGAAGGAAAATCAGGTTGAATTTGAGGAGCAACTTATGCTGAACATGGGACAAACATTGAGTATACCGCTAATCCTCACTGGAATTTTTATTATGAATTGGAGCATCAATAAGTTCGCCAACAAACAGTAAGCCCAATAAGCACTTAGTTATTTTGTCAATTTCACTGTGTAAAACTATTGTTTAAAGTGAAGTTTAAGCCTTCCGACCTTACAAACTCAAAATGAGTTTCCTTTCTTTCCTCTACAATTTTGTAGTTTGGTCTCTGTGAAAAAGACCATTTTCCTATATGGATTGGCATTGGCTGTGCTCATTCTCATTATGAGAGTGATTGAGTATCGTTTTTTGGTGCGTGATCTCACCCTGGAGTTTTATATAGGGATTGTGGCTGTATTTTTTACCGCTTTAGGAATATGGGTGGGGCTAAGGTTCACCCGCAAGAAGGTGGTCGTGATCCATCCTGAGTTTCAATTCAATGAGAAAGAGCAATCCCAACGGGGCATCAGTAAGCGGGAGTTAGAGGTATTGGAACTGATGGCACAAGGTCTCGCCAATCAGGAGATTGCAGACAAATTGTTTGTTTCATTAAATACAGTGAAAACACATTCTTCTAACCTTTTTTCTAAGTTGGGGGTGAGCAGAAGAACACAGGCCATTCAGAAAGCAAAAGAATTAAACCTAATCCCCTAGTCCTTAAGGGTGATTCTAGCTATGAGCCGCCAATTCACCCGAAAGAATGAGTGGGATTTAATTCGTATTCCACACATTTGATCATAAATTCATTGGTTCACAATAAACTAAACACTATGAGGAAAGTAGTTTTAACATTTGGTTTGATCGCAGGGCTCATCGTTACCACACTTATGCTTGTCTCCATGCCGCTGATGGGCAATGGCACCATCAGTTTTGAAAACGGTGAACTGTTTGGGTATACGTCAATGATCATTGCACTCTCCATGATTTACTTTGGAGTGAGATCATTTCGTGATAATCACAATCATGGTGTGCTTTCCTTTGGCAAGGGTTTTCAGGTGGGTATTCTCATTGCAGCCATCGCAGCTGTTATTTATGCATCGGGCTGGGAGGTGTATTTGAGTACTTCCTCCGGAGATTTTATGGAGCAGTACACAACACAATACCTGGTGCAGATGGAAAAGAAAGGTGCATCCACTACCGAAATAGAAGAGATGAAAGTAGAGATGAACAGTATGGCGGAAATGTATAAGAATCCATTGATCCGATTTGGGATGACGTTGATGGAAATCGTTCCAGTGGGTTTGATTATTACTTTATTGAGTGCGTTTCTGCTAAAGCGAAACGACAATATAAATCAGGCTACATAAATTCTTGTGCCTTAGTGCCTTATTGCCTTGGTGGCGAATTAGGTATTACTGCCGCCACTAAGTCACTAAGTCACAAAGGATAAAATACTATTTATAAAATTGATTTAGATGCAATCACTTGTACACACCCCCACCAACGATATCAAAAACAGTCTGGAGTTTTATCAGAAGCTGGAATTTAAAGTATTGAAAGATAAAACACGAACACTCGTAACAGACGGAAAAGCTGTGATTGAAATCAATCCTGATCGTTTTGCCAGGGCCGGGGTGAAGTTGTATAAGAAGAGCTGGTCAAAAGAAATTGCACTGTTGAAGAAGCTCACCACTGTTCACAAAACAAAGGAGGGATTTTTATTGAGTGATGCGAGTAATGTATGGATTTACCTGCAGGAGGGAGAATTGAAATTAAAACACAAACCAACCAAAACTTCTTTTAGTGTTTTGGGCAATTATGCGGGACTGAGTTTAGAATCTTTGGACATTGAGCGTTCAGTGGCAGTTTGGAAGGCATTGGGGTTTGAAACCAATGGTTCGCCAGAACAAGGTTGGGTAGCCTGCAAGAATGATGATGAGTTGGTGGTTAATGTTATGAAACCGTTGATGTGCCCACATCTCTTTTTTAACCCATCGTTGACTTACTTCAATGGCAAGGAGAACAACCCCAAAGTGATTAAAAAAATAAGATCATTAAAAATTTCTATTACAGAAGAGATTACCCACTTCAATGATAAGGGTATTGTGGACAATGTGATTATCCGCGATCCGGGTGGTTATGGTTTTTTTATTTTCAACGATTAATAAATTAAAAAAATGAAATTAGGTGCGTTTTCCGTAAGCCTCAATGTCAAGGACTTGAAGGCTTCAAAACAATTTTATGAGAAAATCGGCTTTTCTGTTTTTGCAGGGGAGATGGAAAGGAATTACCTGATCATGAAAAATGGAAACGCGTTGATTGGCCTCTTTCAGGGTATGTTTGATAAAAATATTTTAACCTTCAATCCGGGATGGGATGAAAATGCCAATGCACTGGATTCGTTTGAGGATGTCAGAGATATTCAGAAAAAATTTAAAAGCAAGGGACTTTCACTTACTTCTGAAGCTGATGAAAGTTCTTCCGGGCCGGCAAGTATTACTTTGATTGACCCGGATGAAAACCCGATACTCATTGATCAGCACGTTTAAAGAAGTGGGATTACGGGTTAGCTGATCCATTGTCTGAAGACGGGCGCAGTTTCTTTGCTGATGTATACCTCTTCCTTACAATCAGGGGTCAGGTGAATTTTGATTTTACCGTTGTCGGGTTTGAACTTTTCAATGGCATTGAGGCAGCAAAGGTATTTTCTATTGATGCGAAAAAATTTGGAGGGGTCTACAATCTCTTCCAATTCACTGATGGTTTTATCAACGATCAATTGCCTTCCGTTAAAGTCTTTGGCGAAAACAATTTTATGTTCAGTGAAAAAGTAGGCGGTGTCGTTGAGATTGAGGGCAATAAACTCCGTGCCTTTTTTTGCCAGAATTCGCTCCTTGGAGGAAGGAGATTGGATATGGTTGAGAATTTTTAGGAGGTTACCTTGTAAAAAATGCTCCTGAAGTTTTTTTACTTTTTCCAATGAGCGAGTCAATTTTTCCTCCGTAATGGGTTTAAGAAGATAGTCCACCGAGTTGAACTCAAATGACTCCATAATATACTTGTCATAAGCGGTTGTAAAAACCACGGGAAACTTTACAGGGTGTTGTTTGAATATTTCAAAAGAGTGATCATCGGATAATTGAATGTCCACAAATGCCAGATCGGGCTCAGCATTGTTTTTCAACCACTGTAAAGTTTCTTTTACACTTCCCAATTGAGCGATCACTTCAATGGAGGGGTCGATTACTCTAAGCATGGCTTCCAGCTTGGCGCGCGCTGGCAATTCATCTTCAATGATAATTGTTCTCATGACGGGTTGAGTGGGGTAAGTGGAAGGCTAACAATAAATTTTCCGTTCTCCTGATAGGCTTCAATCGGGTTACCTGTTATTAATTGAAATCGCTCTGCAAGATTTTTTAATCCAATTTGTGAAGAGTTCTGTTTATTTCCTTTCTCCTGTATTTCATTGATAATGATCAACTGATTATCTCGAACATCCACATCGATATGCAATGGCTTTTGCTCGCTGATTTCATTGTGCTTCACTGCATTTTCAAAGGCTACAAAAACTGAAGTAGGGGGTATCAAATAATCTTTTTCCGCAGACCCATTGAATTGCTTTTTAATGATCAGTGCTTTTCCGAAGCGCAGGTGCAACAGATCTGTGTAACGATGAGTAAACTCCAACTCATCTTCTAGCAGTACCAGCGTATGGTCTTTTTGAATCAGTATGTAGCGATAGACCTCAGCAAGGTTTTCAGTAAAGAGCAATGCTTTCTCCCCATCCCACTTTATCAAATAGGAAAGGGTGTTTAGAGAGTTGAACATAAAATGAGGATCCACCTGATTCTTGAGTGCTGTCAATTCAGCTTCGGCCCGGGCACGTTGCAATTGTTCGTTTTTTAGGGTCTCACTTTCTTTTTCTTTTACCAGAAAAACAGTTTCATAAATGTGAGTCACAAACAACACACAAATCACGTTGATCAATACCACCATTTGAATAGCACTCCAGTCCGTTTTGGGGAATCCCGCCCAAATGTACCAGAGACAAAGCCAGGCAATGGTAAGGGGTGCGGTATAGAAAACATTGTTCATTAAAAGCAGAATCAGTTTTTCAACAGGTTTATCAAACCAGGTAAAGCGCTTGCGTGTGCGAAACAATAGATAACGATTTCCTTGCCAAATGAGAAAGGCCAATGAGATAAAATATAAATAGCCTTGCCAGTAAGAAAAATCGGTGAATGTAAGTGTGCCAAATAATCCGGTGACGTTGGGAATCAGTAACCCAAAAAAGGGGATGCCTATCCACCTGAAAGTATTGTCATCCAGTTTGATTTCTGAATGAGCATTCCTTTTTTCCGTTTCGTACTCTGATTGTTCCGATTCAGGCATTTTATTTCCTTTTGTATGGATAAAGTTCGCAAATTCAATTCAGAATCAACGTATGAAACTTATTTATCAAATCATATTGACGATCACAATGATACTAACTGGAAGTAAAAGTAGTGCGCAAATTTTTGAGAGTGAGAGGATTTCACATGAGGCAACTATTCAATTGAACGGTGTTATTGAAGAAGTGTTTCCGCTATTCGGGCCCATTAAAGAGATGGACTGGGCGCCAGGTTGGAGTCCGGAAATTTTATTCACCACCACAGCGGAAGTTGATGAACATATGATATTCAAAACCAAAGGAAAGTTTGAGGGTGAGGAAGATTATATCTGGGTGGTATCTCAATTTGCTCCAAAACAATTTTTCATTGAATACACAATAAGCACCAAGGAACGTATCTGGTTTGTTAGGGTACAATGCAGCGCTCAAGAGGGTACGACCATAGCGAAGGTAAAGTATACTTTTACAGGATTGACTAAACAGGGAAATGAACTTAACAAAATAGCACTAGAAAAAATGTTTGAGCATAATTTAAAGGATTGGGAGGAAGCGATAAACCACTATCTTCATACAGGAAGAAAAATTGATCAGTAATTGATTAGAAATTAACTAACAACTTAACTATGGATACATCATACTTAAACTATTGGGCCATTCTTGTTTCAGCATTGTCTACTTTTTTAGTTGGAGGGCTTTGGTATTCACCAGCTGTATTTGGTAAGGCCTGGATGAAAGAGAATGGATTGACAGAGGAAGATTTGAAGAAGGGGAATATGGCCAAGATATTTGGCCTGGCTTTTTTGATGGGGCTGATTGCAGCCATCAATCTGGCCATGTTCATGGGACCGGAAGCCGATCTTTCTTTTGGTGCCTTTGCCGGTTTTGCTGCAGGAGCTGGATGGGTAGCCACCTTTGTGGGAACGCACTATTTATTTGAACGAAAATCATTTAAATTATTTCTGATTAATGCAGGCTATAGTATTGTGGCACTCACGATTATGGGGGTCATAATTGGCGCCTGGAAATAATTAGCGAGGTCAGGCGGTTAAGTGATCGCTTCTTTAACGTTTGAATAATCATGAAAAAGGTTGAGGTAACAATTGGTATTGATGTTCCTTCTAAATTGGTAATTCAGGCTTTTACTGATGAACAGATGCTGTCCGCGTGGTGGTCTGTAGAAAGTGCACTTATTGGGGAACAACCTGGTGGAGTTTATACATTGACATGGGGAATTTCTGAAAATGGATTTCGTTTTGTGTCCACTGGAAAAATTAAGGAATATGATGCAGGGAGTAAGTTAGTGATTGACAATTTTATTTATCTAAATCCAGAAAGACCAATGCTTGGACCAATGACACTAACAATCAAGACCATCCCCAAAGATGGAGGGAGTGAAGTTTACTTATGTCAGGAGGGTTATCAAACAGGGGAGGATTGGGAGTGGTACTATGAAGCAGTGAAAGAGGCGTGGCCGAAGATGATGAGGGTGTTGAAAAATTATCTTGAAAAGAATTTCTAAAATACACTTCAATCAGGGTAGGTCAACTCATTTAAAAATAACAACATGAAAAAATATTTGTTCGTCTTTATTATTCTCTTCAGTTGCTCTTTAAAGTCTGGAGAGAATAGGAAGTCAAATAAGTTTGAAAGCCTCGAGGGTGAATGGCGCAACCTGACCTTAAAAGTAGAGTTGGATAAAAAACAGGGCAGACCGAGCAGCATATTTGAGGTAAATGAAAATACATGGGAGGAGCAATTACAAATAAGACCTATTCGCACCTATTTCAGAAATGATGGGACGTTCAATTCTGAACATTTCAATTTGCAGGATAGCCTCGTGTTAAATCCCAGCGGATCATGGACTGCTACTGACGGAGAGATTACCATGATGACAACTCAGCCCTTTTCAGATACAACAATGTGTACTTATACGATTAAAGGAAATGTGGTCACCTTTGGTTGTTGGGTAGATTGGGATGAAGATGGTGAAAAGGATGATTGGTACCTGGGAACTCAGAAGAAATACTGATCATGAAGGTTTCACCAGCCAAAAAATCGATTCATAATTAAATACAGTAAAAGAAAATATGTTTTCCATAGGTGATCCTGCAGGATGCGCTTTGTTGGTGGCATCGAAGGTGAGTTGCTTTACTTCTTTTCCGTCAATGGAAACTTTAAAGAGCTGAAAGTTTCCTTTTTCATCGGGTGCAATGTAGGCCACCCATTTCTGGTCATGGGAAAGGGCAATTCCTGAGTACAATTGATCACTGTTGAAGGAGTGGATTTTTTTACCGGGCTTTCCATCAATGGGCACAATGTGTATTTCCTTTAATTCCGGGTTGACTACATATTCAACCACCAGACTCTTGCTATTATTCATCCATTGAGAATCAGTAAAACTACCTTCTTCAAGACCAGGAGGTACCAATTCGATTTGTTCTGTAGTGGGCTCTCCACTTTCCTGATCGATCCCGATCAAAAAAAGTTTATTGATTCGATCTGATGTAGGTGCAGTGTTGGATACAATCCATTTACCATCAGGTGACCAACGGGGCCATCCTGTTTCATAACCGCCTTTAGAAAGCGGTTTTCCTTTTGATGCATCGTTGTTGGGTTGTATCCAAATGTCATCCGTGCCGTCAGCGTGGGTATGGAATGCAATCCATTTGTTATTGGGCGACCAGGCCATACCCTGATCTTCGGAATAGGAAGCGCGCACGACAACATCTGGTTTGTCCTTGGGTTGGTTCATATCAAAGTTGATATAACCAATTTCCTGAGTGATGTCTGGATAGTTCCTGTCATCCATTACTCTTCTCCAGTTGCCATAAGTAAAAGAGAGCAGTTTCCCATTGGGATGCCAGTGTGATATTTCTGACATGAATGTGGTAATTGGTTTTGACTCACCCCCATCGCCATCTACGGCAGCGATAAACACTTTGTAGTCTTGCAGTCTGAAAAGTACTGATCCGTCTTTGGCAACTGAAGGAGCGTAACTATCCCGGGAGAAGCTGGCCAGTTGAGTTCGTGATTTTGTTTCCAGATTGTATTTTTGTAGATCAATTACTTGTTTTTCATTGGCTAAACTGAAGTAGAGAAATTTTCCATCTGGTGAAAATGCAATGGGGCCGTAGCTCTCAGCTTTTATTTTTTCTGAATCCGCATTGGTGAGATCAAGTTGAATATAACGCTCCTCATTTTCTTCAACGATTCCAGCAAATGAACGAGTGGATGGATTCCACTGGATGGATTCTATGAGTTCTCTTTCAGCAACTACGGTTTCATTTTCACCATGGGCATCCATTATCCATAACTGTGTTTTTCCGTTTGTTTTGGAAAGACCTGCCACTTGCTTTCCATCTGAGGACCAGGTCAGGTCTTTAATATTTTCTCTTTCGATTTGCAGTGATTTGTCGGCATCATTAAAATTTCTTTTGTTGGGCCACAGAGGAGTGCCTTGTTTGGTTTGTAAATCATAGCTGTACCAATATTCCCTTTCACCACCGATTTCATACGTGATCAGTTGTTGACTATCGGGCAACCAGTTGAGTGTAATCACAAAGGTGCCATGCTTGTCTAATTCAAAAGTTGCACCTCCTACTACTTGTTGTATTGATATTTGTTTGCGATCGGAATAGGCAAAAAGTTTTCCGTCCGGTGATATCGCCCCAAACGGATCGCGATAAGCCACTGGGCCTTTTTGCTTTACCGCTTTTATGAATTGCATTTGCGGAACTTTTTGTTCCTGTGCTTTTTCAGTTTGACAACCCAGAAGAAAACAGAAAAGGATAAATAGTAAATTTTTTGATATCATTTTAAAAGACAAAATAGAGGATAATTAAAATAATCAATAGAATGGCTACCCACTTGAAGCCTGTACTATATTCCGCAAACTCGTAACCACAAATGTGGCAAACTTTATTTTTCACATCGGTTTCCATCGCGCATGATGGACATTCTTTTGTTTTCATTGAATTAATTCATTTATACACCATAGCTGATGCACTGGATCATTGTTAAAAATGGATAATTTAAATTTAATAAAAATCAGATGGTTAACAGTTGAATTGAAGATATTAGTGGTATGGTAAAGAATACGCTGGCCTTTCTGATGATTATGATGCTTTTCGATACGTGTAAGCCACAGACTGAAAGTGAATCGAGATGGTGTGATCAATTGCCAAGGGAAGCCAATACACAATTTCAAAAATCGGAGTACTCAAATTATTGGTTTGAAGTATACCAGGTGCAGGATAGCATTTATGCGATATACGAACCTTATCAATGGCAGGAAGTGATTTCTTATCTGATCATTGGAAATGAATTTGCGTTGTTATTTGATACCGGGAATGGAATTGGAGATATCAAGGAAGTGGTTAATAAAATCACTTCTTTGCCTATACGTGTACTTAACTCCCATTCGCATTATGATCATGTGGGGGGAAATGCAGATTTCGATTATATCTACGGGATGGATACGGAGTTTACCCGACTGAGAAAACAAGGACTGCCACATGAACGTGTTGCGGAAGAGGTCTCGCCAGAAGCGTTGTGCAAACCACTGCCCGAAGGTGTTATTGCTGAAGAACACAGTATCCAACCTTATGAAATTGATGAATATGTTGCCGAAGGCTTTACCATTGATTTGGGTAATCGTTTACTAGAAGTGATTAGCATTCCGGGACATACCCCCGATGCGATAGGTTTGTGGGATAAGGAAAACAGATTGATGTGGACGGGTGATACCTTTTATCAAGGGGCAATTTGGTTGTTTGCCAAAGAAACCAATTTGACAGACTACAAGCGTTCAATCAGCAGGTTAGCGAAGATGTCGAAGTCGTTGAAGCATTTGCTGCCAGCGCATAATATACCATTGGTAGATCCATCATTGCTCACAGAGCTTGATGATGCGTTACTCCAAATTGAAAATAGTGAAGTAAAAGGAGTTGATTCAACAGATGGACGCATCCACTACACCTTTGAACATTTCACCATCCTTATGAATAAGGATTAGGACTTTCTCTTGTTTTTTATAAACTGAGCTAACCTGTCCATGGCCACCTCTAATTCTTTCTGCGAAAAACAAGAGTGAACCAAACGGAACTGACCGTGTTGGGTATGACCAAATCCATTGCCAGGTGTAAGCAGGATGCCTGTCTGGTTGTACAAATCATTCCAAAGTTTGGTTTCAAGTGTTTGAGTATTTTCCTTCAAGAACTCGGATAAATCTAACCAAACAAAAAGACTTCCTTGTGCTGGCGCGTAGGGGACTTTGAGTCTTCTCAAAAGGCGAACAACAATGAGATAGTTTTCAGTGAGCAGTTGCTGATTCGTTTTGATATACTTTTCAACAAAATCTTCATCACTGAAAACCAGTTCAAACATCCACTGTGTATAATTGGAAACCATGGAAGGGCCGTTCAAATTATGATAAGCCTCAATAAACGTTTTGTTAAGTGAATAGACCATACCCACCCGAAAACCCGATGCACCAAAATCTTTAGACAGTGCATACCAATGGTGCAGGTATTCGCTTTGTTTTTTTTGCATGATGTTGGCAAAGGAATAAAATGTCACAGGTGCAGGGTAATCATCTTTCAGTTCGGGGTGTTGTGTATTGATAAGTGATAGGCCATAAATCTCATTGACGATCATATGGATATTGTGGGAGATACACCAATCGGCAAACTCATTCAGTTTTGATTGGGGATACATTCCACCGGTTGGGTTATCAGGATTAGTAATTACCAATATGCGAAATCGCTTTCCCTTGTTCTCAATATCTTTTAATGCTTTGTTAAGATGATCAACTGAAAGGAGTGGCCCGTTTTCTATATCCTTAATATGGTGGTGGGTGATGAGGTCATACCTTTCGAGACCTGATTTGTTTTGAATGTCTTGCTTATAAACCGGATAACACGGAGCGGGGAACACAGCTACATCACCAGGCTCTCCCAAAATCCAGGAGGTAAGATCTATGACAGAGGTTGATCCGGCCGATAAAGCCAAATGCTCCGGATTGATTTTACATCCTGTTAAGAATTTCGAATAAAAGCTGGCGACTTTATCCCTAAAAGTGATAGACCCTGTGCTATTGGTATAGTTGGCCACCCAATTGGGTATCGCATGCTGGTTTGCCAATTGCATCATATGAGTTTTTAATATTGGCCAACTCAATTTATTCTCAGCGATATTCAGAGGGAAAGAGCCTTCCGGATTTTCCGTTTCGTGGTATAAATTCTTTACAGCTTCGAAATATGCTTCAAAGTCGATGCGCAGAGCAGATTGAGATGCAGTTTGACCACGTTGGGAAAGTGAATTATTCAATGGTGAATCGAGTTTGAAATAAATGATTGCTGAATGCTAAAGTATGGATAATGCCGGTGAACGAATACTTTTTTACTTCAGAGATTTGTAATTCCACACAACCTTATTTAATATTGACCGACCGTTCAGTCAAAAACATCATGAGCCCCAGGACACCATCTAAAAATGAGGAAATCAGGCAGGAAAGCATGAAAAGGATCAAGGAGGCCGCTTTTTCTTTGATTGCAAAGCAAGGTTATGATGCTACCAGCATAGCTCAAATCGCAAAAGAGGCTGGCGTTTCGAAAGGGTTGATGTACAACTATTTTGAAAGCAAAGAAGATTTATTGGAAAAATTAGTGACTGATGCCATGAAGGAAGGTGATCATGTGATTGCGCAGCTGCTGAATGAAGATCCATCGATTACCTTAAGAAACATAATCAAGTGGTTTTTCAAAGAACTCAGGGAACGACCAGAATACTGGAGGTTGATGACCGAACTCACTTTCAGAATAGACAAGTTTAAATTTGTTCATGACATGGCCACTGAAAAAATGAAGGGGTACACTGTATTCATAAAGGAGTTGCTAGTGAAAATAGATTATCCAAACCCTGAGGGTGAATCCAAATTAGTAGGTGCGATCTTTGATGGTATAGCGATACAATATCTCGTAATCAGAGATGATTACCCTTTGGTGGAAATGGAAAAATTTTTGATTGACAAATATTGCAGAAAAAAGTAATAGTATGAGAGTAATAATAATTGCAATGGTTTTGATTGGCTTTCAGGCGAATGCGCAAACGGCAAAGGAAATAATGCAGCGCGTAGATGAAAAAGTGAGAGGAACATCTAACAGTTCTGAAATGAAGATGACCATCGTTCGCCCTGACTGGAAAAGAGAAATAACTATGAAAGGCTGGTCGTTGGGAACAGAGTATAGCCTGATTTTGATCACGGGACCAGCAAGAGACAAAGGGCAAGCTTTCTTAAAGCGCGACAATGAAATGTGGAACTGGCAACCGTCCATTGATCGGGTAGTTAAACTTCCGCCATCGATGATGTTACAATCCTGGATGGGATCAGATTTTACCAATGATGATTTGGTAAAGGAATCTTCTATTGTGAATGACTATAATCATAGTTTGGAACAGGATTCAGTCATCAATGGAACAACGGTTTATAAAGTTGTGCTTACACCGAAACCGGATGCGCCAGTGGTGTGGGGAAAAGTAGTGTGCTATGTTGATAAAAAGGAATACAACCAATTGCTGGTAAAATACTATGATGAGGATGACTACCTGGTAAATACTATGGTGCTTTCGGAAATCAAAGAAATGGGAGGAAGGCGAATTCCTACCAGGTTGGAAATGATTCCTGCTGATAATCCAAGACAACGAACAGTAATTGAATACCAGAATCAGGAATTTAACATTGGATTGAAAGAAAGTTTTTTCTCGATGCAAAACATGAAAAGAGTTAGATAGGCTATGTATACGACATTGGCATGGAGAAATATTTGGAGAAATAAAAGGAGATCGTTGATCACGATTCTCTCCATCACCTTTGCGGTGTTGCTGGCCTGTGTGATGCGGTCAATGCAATTAGGATCCTATGGTCGCATGATTGAAAATTCTGTTCGGTTTTATACAGGATACATTCAAATTCACAAAGACGGTTATTGGAATGATAAAGTAATTGACAATAGCTTTGTTTACGACCCTGAAAAACTATCAGAAGTCAATCAATTAAAAGGCGTCCAGACTTTTGTGCCAAGACTGGAGTCCTTTGCGCTTTCCTCTTTTAAAAATCAAACCAAAGGAGCATTGATAATGGGTGTAGACCCAGAACGTGAGGATGAACTCACCAGAGTCAAAAGTAAGGTGGTGACAGGTAGGTACCTGAAACCAGGCGATGAAGGAATTCTGGTGTCTCAAGGCTTGGCCAATTATCTCAAAGTGAGTGTCGGTGATACAGTGGTATTGTTGGGCCAGGGATATCGCGGTGCCAATGCAGCTGGTTTATTTCCTGTGCGCGGAATTGTGAAGTTTGCTATGCCACAGCAGAACAATCAATTGGTGTATATGGATTTGGCAAAGGCACAATGGTTTTATGCGGCTGATCAATTGATTACCAGTGTGGCCCTTGTTATTGATGATCCAGATGATGCTCCAAAAATTACCCGACAGGTTGAGGAAATATTCAGCGGAGGTTCTTATGAGGTGATGGACTGGAAAGAATTGGTTCCCGACCTTGTGCAAAGCATCGAATTGGATAACATCAGCGGAAAAGTAATGCTGTGGATTCTTTATCTCGTAATAGGTTTTGGCATGTTTGGAACGTATTTAATGATGACAGCCGAACGGCAATATGAGTTTGGCGTGATGATATCCGTGGGAATGAAACGATTACAATTACAAACTATCGTTTTGTTGGAAATTACTTTTATGACATCCATTGGAGTTTTAGTGGGAATAATGCTCAGCTTGCCAGCACTTACCTACTTTCATTTCAATCCTATTTACTTTGGTGCAGAAGCTGCTAAGGCCATTGAAAAATTTGGAGTGGAAGCAGTTTATGCTTTCTCCTTAGATCCTGTGATTTTCACGAATCAGGCTTATGCCATTTTTATAATGGCCATTGTGTTGGCAGGCTACCCTATATGGTCTATTCATAAGATGAGACCAGTCGAATCCATGAGGCCTTAATGAATTAAGTATGATCGCAATTATCGCTTGGAGAAATGTTTGGAGAAATAAGGGAAGAAGCCTGGTAGTAATTGGTGCCATGACCGTAGGTATTTGGGCATTGACTTTTGCAGGTGGGTTTATGCAAAGCTTTCTTACCAGCTACATAGAGTCAGCTATTAGACATGAAACATCTAACGGCCAGGTACATCATCCGGAATTCACGCAGGATTATGACATTCAATACAACATCAAAGATTATGAATCCATACTAGGATTTTTAAAACAATCGGAGGTAGTTGAGTCTGTTACCACCCGCTCGCTGGTGAACGGTATGATTTCTTCATCCCGACAGGCAACCGGTGTAAAGATCATTGGTATTAATCCTGAAGAAGAGGCAAAAGTTACAGCCCTCAACACCTTAATAAGTGAGGGTACTTATTTTGAAGGTATTTCCCGTAATCCGGTATTGATTGGCAACAAGCTGGCAGAAAAACTAAAAGTAAATGTGAGATCCAAGGTGGTGCTTACCTTTCAGGATATTGAAGGAAATATTACCGCAGGAAGCTTTAGAGTGGCAGGTATTCTTAATGCTTCATCCGTTGCCATTAGCGAATCATCAGCCTATGTGCTCAAATCAGATTTGAACCGATTGCTAAACATTGGCGACAACATTCATGAGATTGCCTACACCACTGTTACCGGAACAGATGATGAAGCTTTGGCAAATAGAATTCAAACTAATTTTGAAAATGACAAAGTGGAAAGTTGGAAAGAAATATCCCCAGCTTTGGTATTTATGGAGCAAATGATGGCATCCATGTTAAAAATATTGATCATCATTATTATGTCTGCCCTCGCATTTGGCATTATCAATACCATGTTGATGGCAGTGCTGGAAAGGATAAGGGAGTTGGGGATGTTGATGGCATTGGGTATGAAGCGGGCAAAAGTGTTTTTGATGATCATAGTAGAAACAATTTATTTATCTACCGTGGGAGGCCCTGTAGGATTGTTCATTGGTTACGCCACGATTTCATATTTAGGAAAGGTAGGAATTGATCTCACTGATTATTCTGAGGGGCTTGAGGCAATAGGTTATAACAGCATTTTATATCCATTATTACAGCCGATGGACTATGTGCAAATTGTGATCGGTGTAATCATGACCGCATTTTTGGCGTCCATTTATCCAGCGTGGAAAGCCATCAAATTGAAACCCATTGACGCATTACATGCGATTTAAAAACACGAAATACAGATGTCAACGATAATTAAAGCAATCAACATTTCTAAAGTTTACCACAAGTCTACTGTCCCGGTCCACGCAGTCAATAATTTGAGCTTGAATATTGAGGAAGGTGAGTTTACTGCGATAGTTGGACCTTCGGGATGCGGTAAGACTACGCTGTTAAATATTCTGGGTGGACTCGATCAGCCAACTGAAGGAAAAGTAGAGGTGGATGGTACTGACATTTCCAGTATGAAAGACAGTGAGCTGATCGATTTTAGATTGAGAAATATTGGTTTTGTTTTTCAGGCTTACAACCTGATCCCGGTGTTGACGGCACGTGAAAATGTAGAATTTATCATGTTGCTACAGAAACGAAATAAAAAGGAAAGACATGACAGAGCGATGGAATTGTTAGAAAGTATGGATATCGCGGACAAAGCCAACAGTAAACCTTCTCAACTATCTGGTGGGCAGCAGCAGCGCGTGGCGGTAGCGAGGGCATTGGCCTCCAAACCACGCTTTATACTGGCTGATGAACCGACTGCCAATTTGGATTCCTCATCAACAAACAACCTCCTGGACTTAATGGCCAAAATGAATGAGGAACAGAAGGCAACATTTATTTTTTCTACTCACGATCAACGTGTAATGGACAAAGCGAGGCGTATCGTTACGCTGGAAGATGGAGCTATTGTTTCTGATGTGAAGCGTTAATGAAAAAAAGGGTACTCATATTAATTGGGGTGATCTTCTCCTACGCATCTTTTGCGCAGGAGAGCGATGAAAGGAAAGTGACTTTTAAAGGTTACTTAAAAAATATGGGTTCTTTCAATTATTTCAATGACGAACTGTGGGTAGAGGACTTAACACACAATCGCCTGAACTTTGCATGGTACCCTGATGAGCATTTCTCAGTATTTGTGGAATTTAGAAATCGTTTGTTTTTAGGAGATTTTGTAAGTGACATTCCAAACTATCATAAGATAATCGATTCCAACAACGATTACTTTGATCTCTCTGCCAACTTGATTAATAGTAAATCAGCACTGCTCAACGTCATGGCAGATCGGGTTTATGTTCAGTGGAATAAAAACGACTGGGAAGTAAAACTGGGGAGGCAACGAATCAACTGGGGAGTCAACCTTGCCTGGAATCCCAACGATTGGTTTAATGCCTATTCCTTTTTTGACTTTGATTATGAAGAACGCCCAGGCTCTGATGCGTTGCGTATTTCAAAATATACAGGAGTGGCATCAAGTATTGAAGTAGCAGCAAAGATGGCAGAAGATATGGATCGTTTTGTAGGTGCTGCGATGTGGAGGATTAACAAATGGAATTATGACATGCAGTTTCTCGCTGGTTTAGCTCAGGGAGATTTAGCATTGGGAACAGGTTGGGCTGGTAATTTGGGGAAGGCAGGGTTTAAAGGAGAAGCATCCTACTTTATTCCTGTTACGGAAACTGCTGTCAATCAATCCTATGATGGTTTATTTTTGGGGGCGATTTCGGTGGACTATTCGTTTCCCAATACATTGTATTTGAACGGATCGGTATTGTATAACTCAGTGGCAGAGCTGAATCCTTCCTTTGGGTTTTCTTTTGTCGGAGCCCGACCTGGAAACTTTACCGTAAGAAATATTTCAAACTACCGCTGGTCTTCATTTATGCAATCCTCTTATCAGTTTACTCCACTTTTTAGCGGTGGGTTGTCTGTAATTGTTTATCCAGGCAGCAATGCCTTTTTTGTCAATCCAGCACTTACCGTTTCACTGAAACAAAACTTTGATCTGGATGTAGTAGGGCAATTATTCTTTGATGAAGATCCTCTTAATGGAGACTATGGCTCTGTTTCTCAATCTGGATTTGTCAGACTGAAGTGGAGTTTTTAAATGCTAGAAATAGTACACCAACTTTTTATGCGAATCCTGAAAAGCTTCACGAATGTAAAATTGAATGGCTTTTTCACGAATTGTTCGTGTAGTCACTTCAAGCTGCAGGGCTCCCTTTTCTTTTACTCTTTTCTTTATCTCACCCATCATTATTTTTCCAATTCCTGAGCTTCTGTATGTGGGAAGGACAAACATTTCCTGAATTTCAGCAACCTTCCCCGCATGGTGCAATAAGTTTTGAATGTGACAACTCACATAACCCATTGTAGTATTGTCTTCACAGGCTACCAAGTAAATGTAATTGGCGTTGGAGATGTTTTCGTTGTATAAGGTTTGCATAGTTTCCTTATCAAAGACTTTACCTTGCAGTTCGCAAATGAACTGGTAGACATCGGTAAAGTCTTTGACGGAAGCTTCCCTGACGAGAATGGTCATGGGACTAACTATTTTTTATACTTATCGAACCATGCCAGGATGTGATCAATTTTTGTAATTAGCTGACTCGGTCTGTTGGCAATGTAGTGATACGATCCGGGCACTTCAACCAGAGCAGTTTCGATCTTTCTGATCTTCAATGCATGATACAGTTGCTTGGCTTCTGACAGAGGGGTACGCAAATCCTCAGAACCCACCATCACCAGCGTAGGACATTGAATATTCCCCACCAACGAGATAGGAGAAAATTTCATATACGTTTCCATGTTTTCCCAAGGCTGCCCTGGAAATCTGGAATTGGCATACCCATAGTAATTATCAGCAGTCAATGTTTTGCTGATCCAGTTCATTACGGGTTTCACTACAGCAGCTGCACGAAAGCGATTGTTCTTTCCAATCATCCATGCGCTCATAATCCCTCCAGCACTTCCACCAGTCACAAACAAATTCTGCTCATCAACAAAACCTTTTTTGATCACAGCATCCACACCATCCATTACGTCATCGTAATCATTGCCAGGGTAATTGTGATACAACTCGTTTCCAAATTTTTCGCCATAGCTGGTGCTACCGCGTGGGTTTGGATAAAATACAACATAGCCACCCGCTGCCAGCAGTTGCATTTCGGGTGAAAAGCGATCTCCATAGTTGGCCACAGGACCACCGTGGTTTTCTACGATCAGTGGATATTTTTTTCCTGCTTCAAAATTGGGTGGCTTCACTATCCAACCCTGTACATCATAAGTGCCAACAGAAGCCTTCCACCAAATCTCTTCGACTTTTCCTAATTGACGGAAGTCCAAAAGGTCGCTGTTGAGTGAAGTAATCAAATTGACTTTGCTACTTCCCTTGTCAAGTATGGCCAATTCGCTGGGATGTTCGGGTGTGGTATGCGTAAAAGCAAACTTGCCTGAATTGGAGAGGGTGAAAGATCCGCCTCCGTAAGGTCGGGCGGGGTCATCACCTCCAAGATTATTGGTAATCAAGGAGGCTTTTCCTGCCGTTGTCACGTATCCAATTTTTGTGTTTCCTTTGTCATCGTACTGAAAGTAAAGCCCTTTTCCTTCACTGTCCCAAACGGGATTGTTAATGTCGCGATCCAGTTTGGTGTCAATCTCTTTTTTGCCAGAACCATCCAGATTCATAGTATACAATCTTGTGATTTGATAGGTCTGCGTGCGGTCATCAAAACCCAGGTAAGCGATGGTCTTTCCGTCAGGGGAAATGGTAGGACTGTGATCTGGGCCCTTTCGTGTGGTAAGTGTCGTGAACTTTCCATCAACAACGTTAACGGAGTAAAGTTCTGAATTGTCAAAATCGTATTCCCAATCCTCGTTGCGGTTGCCTGAAAAGATCAGTTGCTTTCCATCTTTGGACCATACAGGCGAACTACGGTGTTGGAAATCGCCCCTTGTAATTTGTCTTGCTGTTCCACCTTCTGCTGGGATAACAAACAGATGAGCATAGCCGGGCTCCATGTACCCTGATCCATCGGCTTCGTGCTTAAATCTGGTTGTCACCCTCGGTGCGTCTGCCCACTTGGCTCCATCAGGTTTCGCAGGAGGTTTTACCAATGACAGTTCATTGCCGGGTACATGCATGGAAAATGCAATTTGCCTGCCATCGGGTGACCAAACGAGCCCACGAGGAGAGCGGTTGAGTTGTGTCAATCGGGCCGTGTGTCCACTCTTCATCCAGTAGACATATATTTCTGCCCCCTCTCCTTTGTTACTGATATAGGCAATGCGAGTGCCATCGGGCGACCATGCAGGACTACTTTCGCCCTCATCATTGGTGGTCAATTTTTCATGACCGGTTCCATTTGTATTGATGATCCACAATTTTCCTTCCCTCCGGTCGGTCATGATGTTCATACCGCGCCTTACATACACCACCTGATTTCCATCAGGTGATATTTGAGGATCAGCTACCCATTCCAATTCAAAAACATCCATTCTGCTGAAGGGAGTTTTTGTTTGTGCGCTGGCGATACATTGAGCAAGGATGAAAAGTGTGGCGAGTACCCTGATTTTCATGGCTATTCTTTGGTTGGTATAACAGTAATTCACAATCAAACCAATGTAAGAATTTGCTAAATGATATGGAAGCCAACTTTGCTCGGTGGTTGCCGGAGCAGGGCGAACGCCAAAAGCCTGAAAACAGAAAAAGCCGGTATTACCGGCTTTAATGAATAATAATAGCTAGAATGTTATTCTGGCTTAATCAATTTTACATTGACAGCAGAAGGGCCTTTCTGTCCCATTTCCACCTCAAAAGTTACTTTGTCTTTTTCCTGGATAGGCTCACTAAGAGCATTGATATGTACGAAAACACTATCCTGTGATTCGGTGTCTTTGATAAACCCGTATCCTTTGGCATCGTTGAAAAACGTAACACTTCCTTTTCTAATTAAATCAGCTGGATCTATAGGTGCCTGTTTGGGAATGCTCACCTCAATATCTTCGAGTTTTACAGCTACTTTTTTCTTTAAGGGATCTGGAGGAGTGGAGGTAATGTTGCCAAATTCGTCTACATAGGCCAACATATCGTCAAGGCTGCTTTTAGTAGGATTAGACTTTCTTTCCTGCATTTTTTGCTCTTTGTCGTCTCTTTTCTTTTGCTTTTTCTTCTCTTTTTGTTTTTTGTTCCAGGTCTCCTGCGATTTTCCCATAAATTGTTTTGGTCCGTTATTAATTGATTTAAGCTGCTTTCAAATGAAATGATGAAGGGAACCTTCCTTAAAATCAGTTGAAGGTTACAAAGGTACGATATTTTAGGCAGTTATTGAAGGAGGATGCGCCAATTAGACCTGATACAGCAATAAATACCGCAGGGAAGTGAAATGACTTCCAATCCAATGTTTATGTTGTTATTACTTTAGATAATGCCTAAAATCGAAAACTTAAATCCTTTATCATGCGACAAATATTACTCCTGATTTTTTTTGTTGGATCAATTTCAGCCATTGCCCAACCAGTTTCTCAGCAATCTTTTCAAGATCTTGAATACCGTTCCATCGGCCCTTTCAGAGCAAGCCGGACAGTAGGTGCAGTAGGCATTCCTTCACAACCCAATGTGTTCTTTATGGGTGTCAACAATGGTGGTGTTTGGAAAACGGATGATTATGGGCGTACATGGAATCCCATTTTTGATGATCAGCCTACTGGCTCCATAGGGGATATTGCCGTGTCACCTTCTAACCCCAATATTATTTATGTTGGGAGTGGTGAAGGACTTCATCGTCCAGACCTAAGCGTAGGGGATGGTATTTTTAAATCAATAGATGGGGGTAAAACATGGTCGCACGTAGGACTCAATGATGTTCAGCAAGTGGGCAGGCTAATTGTGCATCCTAATAACCCTGATATTGTTTTTGTTTCAGGCCTGGGACACCCTTATGGGCCCAATGAAATGCGAGGTATTTTTCGCACAACCGATGGCGGTAAAAACTGGGAAAAAGTTTTCTATATCAATCGCAATACCGGTTCTATTCAAATCGAATTTGATCCCACCAATCCTCAAGTATTGTATGCCAACATGTGGGAACACCTGGAAGGACCATGGGAAAACGCAGCTTTCTCCGGACCGAATAGTGGATTGTATAAGTCTACCGATGGAGGTTCGACATGGCGCCAACTTACCACAGGGTTACCAGGTGCTGAACAGGGTTTAGGCAGAGTTGGATTTGGCATTTCCCAAAGCAATCCTAAGCGATTATTTGCTACAGTGGATGCGAAAGTAAATGGTGGAATTTATAGGAGTGATGATGCTGGCGAGAGTTGGACATTAATTCATACAGACAGAAGACTGTGGGGAAGGGGTGGTGACTTTGGCGAAATACGTGTGCATCCAAAAGATGAGAACACGGTATTTGCTGCCAACGTTGCTGCTTATAAATCAACTGATGGTGGGAAAACCTGGTGGTCGTTCAAGGGAGCGCCTGGTGGTGATGACTATCACAGACTGTGGATCAACCCAGAGCATCCGGACATCATGTTCTTCGCGGTTGATCAGGGAGCAACCATTAGTGTCAACGGAGGTAAGACCTGGAGCAGTTGGTTGAATCAACCTACTTCTCAAATGTATCACGTGGCTACTGATAACTCATTCCCGTATTGGGTGTATGGTGGTCAACAAGAAAGTGGAGCCATTGGTACTGCCAGCCGTGGTGACGGTGGACAGATTTCGATGCGCGATTGGATGGGTATTGGTAATGATGAGTATGCTACCATCGCGCCAGATCCCAAAAACCCTGACATTATCTATGGTGGCCGGGTAATGAAGTTCAACAAAAAAACAGGTCAATCACAAAACGTAGCACCGGAAGCATTGCGTTCTGGTAAATACAGAATGTTGCGCACATTGCCTTTGTTATTCCATCCTGCAGATCCCAACATGTTATTGTTGGGCACCAACGTTTTGTGGAAAACGATGAATGGAGGCCAGCAGTGGGAAATCATTAGTCCTGATCTTACACGCAAGCAACCGGAAGTACCGGAAAGTGTAGGTGATTTTAAAACAAAAGAAATGGAGACCATGCCTCAGCGCGCCATAATATACGCTGTCAGTGCATCGGCCCTGGATGTAAACACCATTTGGGCAGGTACTGATGATGGGTTAATACATATTACAAAGGATGGTGGTAAGAACTGGAAGGACGTAACACCTCTTGCAATGAAGTCGTGGGACAAGGTATCGATCATGGATGCGGGGCACTTTGATGTGAATACCGCGTATGCTGCCATTAACGCGATTCGTAAAGACGATATGAAGCCACACATTTTCCGCACGCATGATGGCGGAGCTACATGGAAGGAAATTGTGAAAGGAATGAACCCAATGGGACCTGTGAATGTGGTAAGAGAAGACCCTAAACAAAAAGGATTATTGTTTGCAGGGACAGAACGTGAAGTGTATTTCTCCATTGACGATGGAGAGAACTGGCAATCCTTGCGTATGAATATGCCTGCTACATCTATCAGGGATTTGGTTATTCATGAAGATGACCTGGTGATTGGTACCCATGGTCGATCCATCTGGATCATGGATAATATCAATCCATTGCGTGAGCAAGCCAAAGCAGCGGCAGCTGAAAAAGCATATTTGTTCAGCTCACCCGTAACTATTCGCGTACGCGATAATATGTTTTTGGATACGCCTATTCCTCCTGAAGAACCAACAGGAAAAAATCCTCCCGATGGTGCTATACTTGATTACATGCTCAAGCAGAATGCAAGCGAAGTAACGCTTGAAATTGTGAACAATGGCGGAGAGGTTGTTCGTAAATATTCCAGCAAAGACAAACCTGAAGTATTGGATACCGCTTCCATGCAGTACCCCACCTATTGGTTCAGGCCAGCACAAAAAATAGAAACTACGACAGGTCACCACCGCTTCATTTGGAATTTGCGTTATGCGCCTCCAGTGGGATCCATTCGTCAACATTCTATTTCTGCCGTGTACCAAAATACACCCACCGGACCTCAAGGGCCTTTTGTAATGCCAGGAAAATATACGGTGCGTTTGACGGTAGATGGAAAGACGATGGAACAGCCACTGGAAATAAAAATGGATCCACGTGTGAGTATAAATGCGTCTGACTTAAAGGCTCAATTTGATTATTCGATGGAGTGTTACAAAGCGTATCATGAGTTGCAAGCCATGCGTGAGTCGGTGGAAGCGCAATTGAATGGAAAGAAAAAACTAAAGAAAGCACAATACACGGCTTTGCGTGATATGGTAGGAGAGGGTGCTCCGGAGAATCCGGATATCATTTATGGTAGTATTACCGAACGCCCCAATGAAACCATAGTAGGGTTGCAAGACAAGTTTTTACACATGCAACTGGTATTTCAAAATGCGGATGTAAAGCCAACATCGCAAGCGATAAGTGGATTGAAAAGACTTCAAGAAATCAAAGCAGAGATCGAGAAGAAGAGAGCGGAACTGAAATAGTTGTTATTTGTAAGTTATAAGAACAGCCAGACTCGAAAGGGTCTGGCTTTTTTTGTGTTCAATGAGGGTTATGTCCAGAGCCACTCATAGTGGACAAACTCTTTCCAGTATGCCCGTTTAAACTATCTTGATCATTATTTCTTTGTTTGGAGTGAAATTTGGGTGCAGTCAGGTCTTCCGACCTGACCAGCCGGACTCTGAATCAAACTCACAACTTCTATTTATTAAATAAAATAGCGAAATTCATAATATGGGTTTACGCGGCCGCACACAGTTTCTGGACAAGAATTGTTTCTTTGTCACAACAACTTGCTGCAAGTGGTATCATTTACTAGCCATGGATTCATGTAAAAATATTGTTATAGAGAGCATCAATTTTGTAAATAAAAAATATGAAACTGATATTCTTGGTTATGTAATAATGCCTAACCATATCCACTTGATCATCTATTTCAAACAGAAGAACGAGCTTTCAAACTGGATGCGTGATATGAAAAGTTTACAGCTGTCATGATCAGAAAGGAAATTGAAATTACCAGGCAGTTTGAGTTACTAGAAAAGCTACGTGTTCAGGGACCGAAGAGACAAGTATTCAAAATCTGGGAAGATCGATTTGATGATTTGTTTTTAGAAAGTACCGGGTTACTCGAGGTTAAGTTGAATTACATCCATTTAAACCCTCTACAAGAACATTGGAATTTGGTAGATAGGCCTGAAAAGTGGAAGTACTCCAGTGCTTCATTTTATGAGTTAGGAGAACAAGGTATTTTACCTGTGACGGATTACCGCGAGTACTTTTGATTGGTGTCAGGTTGGAAGACCTGACACCAATAGATTGACTAGGGTGGTGAAGATGTATATTCAAAAACTCAGTCGTTGAAAATTGAGTATTTTCACGGCTATGAGTTACACCATTTTAATCGCCAGCTATTTAGAACCAGAGCATGTTGACCGTATCAAAATGGCTGCACCTCAATGTGAGGTGATTTATGAACCTGATCTAATCGCAACTCCTCGTTATCCTGCGGATCATAAAGGCAAATCCATTAATAGAACCCCTGAACAAGAGCAGAAATGGAAGTCCTTTTTAAAGAGAGCAGATATACTCTTTGATTTCGATCAAACGCACCTGCAGGATCTGCCGGAACTAGCACCTAATGTAAAATGGATGCAGGCAACAAGTTCAGGAATCGGCCAGGCCTTACATAAGCTTCAATATGCTGAAAGAATGCCCAACACAGTTTTCACATCAGCTCGCGGAGTACACGATCAGCCTTTGGCCGAATTTTGCCTGATGGTAATGATGGCTTTTAATAAAAAATTGATTCACACCCTTGAAAGTCAAAAGAAGAAGCACTGGGCACGTTTTGCTGGAACAGACCTAAGAGGGAAAACTATTGGAATTATTGGGATGGGTAAGGTGGGCCAGCGGGTTGGGCAATTGTGTCAATGCTTTGGAATGAAAGTATTAGGTGTAAAAAGAGAAACACAAGGGATTAAACCTTCTGACGTATATGCCGATGAGATTTACAATCAAAGTGAATTGGAGAAAGTATTACCACGAGCAGAATACCTGGTTTTGATTGCGCCCCATACTCCGGAAACGGAAAAGATGATAGGGGAGAAACAACTATTGTTGTTACCCAAAGGTGCTATACTTATCAATATTGGCAGGGGCGCATTGATGGATGAGCAGGCATTGATTCAGGTTTTGCAGTCGGGACATTTGGGTGGAGCTGGGCTGGATGTGTTCGAAGTGGAGCCCCTTCCTGCTACTAGTCCACTGTGGGAAATGCCGAATGTAATCGTGAGCCCTCACTCCGGAAGCACAAGTGATAAAGAAAATGAGTTGATCACCGATATTTTTTGTGAGAACCTTAAGAATTATATAGAGGGAAAGCCTTTAATTAATGTAATAGATACAAAGAAAATGTTTTGACATAAAAAAATACGCTCCGATAGAAGCGTACTTTTTAATTTTTTAGAAAGCTGCTTGTTAAAACTTGAAGGCAACACCAAGTTTGGCGTTAGTAGATCCTACAGCACCCACTTCCAAAAAAGCACCTACCTTTTCAGAGAAGTAGTAGCGCCCGGCTGCATAGATGCCTAAGAACATCCCACTGCCATAACTGTCTCCAAGTCCAGTACCAAATGCTGAATCACTCCATGAAAAACTTCTGTAACCAAGGGTTAGCCCTCCGTATACATCGATGTTCTCATTGCTCAGATTCAACAATTCATTAAAGTGATAAGAGCCCCTGGCGCCAATATATATTGCGGTAAATTTCCAATCGGAACCAAATACACTACCATAATTGTGCGAGAGATAATCAACAGATCCACCTACACTGATTTCGTCTGTAACACCTACCTCGAATGAGGCACCGAAAGGAATACCCCCGCTATAATACGAGTTTACACCTATACCGATATTCAATAGTTTGTCACCTTTTTCATACTGTGCAAAGGCAGTGCCTGAAGTTAAAATAAAGCCACCAACTAGAAATAATAGGATTAGATTTTTTTTCATAAGATTGTTTAATTCAAATTTAAGGGAAAGATAAATTATAATTTTAACGAAAGAAAATTGAGATGCTACTAATTCGTACAATGGATGAGGTTGGTCTTTTTTTGCACAAAACGGGTAAAAATTACCCTAGAAATCTTTTTTATTCTTGTCCCAATAATTAGGCTCCAATTGCGTAGTTTTTTGATTCCAAAAGTCGGGAGTTACTTTTTTACCTTCTGAGGTTTTTAGTTCTCTGTTATACACTTTGACAATAGGGTTGAGGGTAACATCTGTTGTTACCAGGTTGTATGTGGAGGGCTGTCCTTCTTCCTTAGCGGGTACTTCCTGAATTATGGCTTCGTGTTTATTGATGGAAAGCAACTGTTGAAGAAATTTGGCGCGTTGGTGTGTTATGCCAGCTTCAATAATTCGATAGGCAACTCCGTCTATGTCTATGATTTTATGTTCGAATTTTAATAGTGACATATCTAAAAACTAATCAGACATAATTGTTTGATATACTCAAAAACAGGACTGTAAAATCCAATTACTATAATACCAATTACGCAAGCACTTAATGCAATGCGAGTGGGGTAGTCACTTTGAAAGTAGGGTACTGGTGATTCGCTCTTACTAATAAACATTGCCTTAACCACTAATAGATAGTAATATAAAGAAATGACTGCGTTAAGTACTGCAATAAAAAGTAAAATGTAAAAGCCTGATGCCGCTACAGCTGTAAACAAAAAAAACTTCCCAAAGAAACCAGCGAGGGGTGGAATTCCAGCCAATGAAAACAGGGCCAACATCATTACCAAGCTTAAACGAGGATTGGTTTTGTAAAGACCATTATAGTCTGCCATGTTCACTTTGCCAGCATATTGCTCTATGGCAATCACCACACCAAAGGCGGCCAGGTTGGAGAACACGTAGACGAGGACAAAGTAGATCACAGTGGCCATTCCCAAAGCGGATCCTCCAATTACACCCAATAAAATGAATCCGGCCTGCGCAATGGAAGAGAACGCAAGGAAACGCTTAAGGTTTTGCTGTCTTATGGCAAATAGATTTCCAATGGTCATGGTGAAGATGGCCGTGCCGTAGATGACTTGCTGCCACACCAGGCGCAGGGGTTCGAATAAATTGATCAGCAAAAGTACTAACACAAAAATGGCTGCACCTTTTGAAACTACGGACAAGTAACTGGTTACATTGGTAGGGCTGCCTTCATAAACATCGGCTGTCCACAAGTGGAAGGGAACGATACTGATTTTGAAACCTAATCCTGAAAAGAAGAAAACGAAACCGAGTACCTGGATCAAGTCATTTGAAAATCTTACTTCGCTGAAGTACATCTCGCCTGTTGATCCATATAACATGGATAGGCCAAAAAGTAAAATTGCGGAAGAAAATGCAGAGGATAAAATGAGCTTGATACCGGCTTCAGCTGACTTGCTCTTGTATTGATCATAAGACGCGGCCGCAGTAATCGGAATAGTAAGTAGCTCCAGACCCAGGTAGAACATAAGGAAGTGCCCCGCTGAGATCATAAAGTTGGCGCCAATTACGCTGGATAGCATGAGCAAATAAAACTCTGTGACTCTGTTATAATTATTTTTGGTTTGTAACCAGGAACCAGCTTGTAGAAATATAATCAATACACCCAGATTGAGAATATTCTTCATGAGTAGGCGGACAGGGTCTGTTACATACATTCCTCCGAAGGTGCTTCCACTTTCTGCAGGTAAAAATCCAAGCAACGTAATAATTGTAAAAATGACAACGGCAGATATTATACTCTTTGATTTCTGCTCTTCAGAAAAATTGAGCTCTAGCACAAGGAGTATAAGCACACCGGCAATCAGCGCCCATTCATGTCTCATTAATAGCAGCTCCTGTACGGTCATTTTAATACCAGTTTATCTACAATCATCCCCAAACTTTCTCGTATCATGTCCGATAGCCATAAAGGCGTTAAGCCAATAACTAAAATTCCAACAATCAATGATACGGTTGCAATCTTTTCAAACCATTTTGCTTTTGGGAAATTATGATAACTCTCATCCCGCACAGGTCCCATCAATAAAATGGCAATGACTCTCAAAATGTAAACAGCGGTAACCACGATAGAGGATATTGCTATAATGGTGGCAACACGATGAAAAAGATCTTCATGTTCAAAAGCTCCTACAAAAATGGTCATCTCCGCTACAAACCCACTTAATCCCGGAAGTCCCAATGAGGCCAATCCCCCAATGACATAGCATACAGAAAGAAAGGGTAGCACTTTCATAAGTCCGCCCATTTCTGTGATGATGCGTGTCTTTGTTCTGGAATAAAGCATTCCAATTAAGGCAAAGAAAAGGGCGGTCATTAATCCATGAGAGATCATCTGTAACACTGCTCCGGTGTAGGCCGTTTTGTTCAACATCAGGATGGCGAATAACACCAATCCGCAATGGCTCACTGAGGAGTAGGCGTTGATATATTTTAGATCAGTTTGTACTACGGTAGCCAATGCACCATAGATGACAGAGATTCCTGTAAGCACCAGAAATATCCACGACATTTCCTGGGCGGCTTCAGGAAGCAAAAAAATGGCAACCTTCAGGCAACCATACCCACCGAGTTTCATCAGTACACCAGCATGTAGCATTGATACCGCGGTAGGTGCCGAGCTATGCCCATCAGGCGACCAGGTATGAAATGGAAACAAAGCACCAATGACACCAAACCCAATAAAGAGCATTGGAAAAAATATCCGCTGCATTTCAATAGGTATATGGTGCTGACCGAGCACGAGTATATTAAAAGTACGAACTCCCTCAACATCTGATGTAAAGTATACCCCCAGAATTCCAACTACAAGTAATGCTGATCCACCCATGAGCATGAGGGTGAGCTTCATCGCTGCATATTCTTTTGGGCCGCTGCCCCATATGCCGATGAGTAAGTACATTGGGATTACAGCCAATTCAAAAAATAGAAACAGCACGAAAAGGTCGAGAGAAACAAAAAACCCGTAAACTCCAGTTGCCAGTATAATCAGTGAAATAAAAAATTCCTTGTACATTTTATCCACCTCCCAACTGGCAAAAATTCCTGTAAAAATTACAACGGAGGTAAGTAGTATCATGGCCACTGCAATACCATCTACACCAATATCAAATGAAATACCCAGACTCGGATACCAGGAAAAACTTTGGGTGAAGAGAACAGCCGTTTCATTGCCACCAGCTCTCTCTTGTAAAAAGAAATACAGTAATACCAGAGACTGAATCAATTGAATGGTCATACCACCTGCTGCGATGGTGCGCACTTGTTTTTGTGTGCTCGCAAACATTAATGCCAGAGCAGTAAGCGTGGGTACAACGATATGTGAGATCAGGATATTCATTGTGTGGCGTAGATAAGACTTAACACTATAATGAGTACTCCTGAAATAAAAATGAAGGCGTACTTCTGCACTTGCCCGGATTGAAACTCTTTGATCTGAGAAGAGACCCAATTGGTAATAGCCGCCAGCAGGTTCATAAAGGCGTCAATAACATTCCTGTCAAACCAGGCAATAGGTTTGGCGATCAATCTGAAAATAACGCCTTTGGTGATGAGAATGTAAATTTCATCGATATAGAACTTGTTGAAAGCACTCGTGTATACGCTACCAAGTGCCTTGATAACTTTCTGTGATGCGTCAGATCCTGTTTTGTAAAATGTCCATGCTACTCCAATTCCGGCCAGGGCAATAACAACAGAGGTGATGGCCACAAGCCAATTGATATGTAAGGTGAGTGATTGTCCGTCTGAAGATATGTAGTGCCCAAAAGGAATGAACCCTGCAAGGGCAGAACCAATGGCTAACACGATCATGGGAATTAACATAACAGTTGGAGCTTCGTGAGGAGCATGCTCATATTTTTTTTCTTTTCCCCAGAATACAATGAAGTAGAGCCGAAACATATAAAATGCAGTAAGCCCCGCTACTATAACTGCTATTCCAAAATAAATCGGGTGTGTAGCAAATGTTGCCGCTAAGATTTCATCTTTACTAAAAAACCCAGAAAAGGGAGGAATGCCAGCAATTGCCAAACAAGCAATTAGAAATAGTATATGTGTAACAGGTTGATGTTTGCGTAAGCTACCCATCTCTCGGATGTCATTGGTATGGACAGCATGAATAATAGCACCAGCACCCAGGAACAGCAACGCCTTGAAGAAGGCATGTGTAAATAGATGAAATAAAGAAGCAGTGTAACCAAGTCCTTCCTCACCTCCATAACCGGAGACACCCAACGCCAGCATCATGTATCCTATCTGCGACATAGTAGAGAATGCCAATACTCTTTTAATATCGAATTGCGTACAAGCTATGATGGCTGCAAACAATGTGGTAAATGCCCCAATGAAAGCGACAACTTCTAAAGCAGTGGGAGCGAAGGCGTAGTATAATGGGAATAACCGTGCGACTAAGAAAACACCCGCTACCACCATAGTGGCGGCATGGATCAACGCGGAGACCGGAGTTGGACCTTCCATGGCATCGGGTAGCCATACGTGCAATGGAAACATGGCTGACTTCCCTGCACCTCCCATGAAAATGAGAAGCAATGCCCAGGTGATGGAGGAGAGCCCAAGAAATGAAGCTGTCGTGGAGAAGTTGAGACCATCAGGATTCGTAAGAATATCAAAGTCGAAAGTGCCGGTATAATAAGACACCATTAAAATCCCGATGAGAAAACCTAAGTCAGCAAAACGTGTAACAATAAATGCTTTCTTGGAGGCTGCGACCGCAGAGGGTTTGTCGTAATAAAACCCAATAAGCAGATAAGAGGAGATACCCACCAACTCCCAAAACATATACATCTGAAACAAATTGGTAGCCACTACCAATCCCAACATGGAGAAACTGAACAAGGAAAGAAATGCGAAATATCGATCGTAGCCGTTTTCGTTTTTCATGTAGCCCTGACTATAAATAAATACCATCAAAGAAATGGTGGTGATCACCACCAGCATCATGACAGAAATGGGATCTAACAAAATGCCCATATCAATGTGTAGGGTTTCATTGAATCGCAGCCAGGTGGTTTTGAAAGCAATTACTTTTTCTCTGGATGGAGAAGAAAAGTATTGAAAAGCAGTTTGATAAGATAAGAAAGTTGATCCACCAATAGCGATGGTGGCTATCCAGCCGGAGACCTTTCCGGGAAGTCTTCCACTTCCTAACCCATTGATCAGGAATGCCAGAAGAGGCAGAGCAACAATCCATAGGGTATATTGATACTCCATTAATATTTCATTTTGTCTACCTGCTCCACGTCAATGGAGCGGATGTTGCGATATAAATTGATAAATATGGCTATGGCAACGGCTGCCTCGGCTGCAGCAATTGCGATAATGAATAATGAGAAAAAGTGTCCTTCTAATTTTCCTGGGAATAAATAATTATCAAAGAAAACAAAGTTGAGGTTCACGGCATTGAGCATGATCTCTACACTAATGAGCATCGTGATCAGGTTCTTTCTGGTCAAGAAACCATACACTCCAATGAAGAACATCAGTGTGGTTACGATCAACGCATGGTTCAGCGGAACTTGTTCAACCATTGCCTTTGGGTTTATTTCGTTTTGCAACTACAATGGCGCCTATCATGGCAGCCAATAAAAGGATGCTGATCACTTCAAAAGGAAGAACATATCCTCCTTCTCCATACCCTAGTAATTTTTCTCCAATGGTGGCCATGGTCGCTTCAGCACCGGTAGCAGGGTGCGCCACAAATAAATGATTAGTAATTACAAACAGACAAAGCGCGGTTCCACCGAATCCAAGTATGGAAGTAAGGATAATTTTCCAAGTGTCTGGTTTTTGCATTTTCTCCTCGATATGAGATGTTAACAGGATAGAGAAGATGATCAATACCACAATGCCTCCTGCATACACAATCAGTTGCACGGCTGCCAGGAAAAAATAATTCATCATAAAGTAGATGGCCGCAGTCCCTCCTAAAGCAAACAAAAGGTAAACTGCTGCTCTTAATATTTTACGCGCAGTTACAGCCAACAGTGAAAACACAATCATGATTGCGGCTATCGTGTAAAATATGATGGCGCTTGTTCCCATTACTTGATACCGTCCATTATTTTAGATCCTGGTTTATTTAATATTTTAGTCAACTTACTTCTGTCAAAAACAGCGTGTTCAAATGTATTGGCCATTACAATGGCGTCTGTAGGACATGCGGGGATACATAAGCCACACATGGTACACATCTGGAGGTGATACACAAATTGATCGATGGCTTTTACTTTTCGTCCATCCACCTCAACACGCTTTGGAATAATTTCAATGGAGCCATTCGGGCAGGCCACCTCACAGGCCGTACAACCCGTGCACTTGTGCTCATTATTTTCATCATGCAGTAAGACAACCTCTCCACGAAAACGCTCAAACATTTTTAAGGTAGCCTTGTTTTCAGGATACTGCTGCGTAATGATTTCTTTAGGATGAGTAATGTAATGCCCAGTTACGGCCATACCCTTCACCAGTGACTTAAGCCCCCAAAAGATTTCTTTAAAATAATTTATTATACTTTTCATTTCTTCCTCCTCGTGTCTTTGTGTCTTAGTAACTAGTTATTCTTCGCTACAAAGTCACCAAGTCACTATGTTTAAAAATGCCAACCCATTAAAACTAAAAACGCCATGACTAATATATTCATTAGATTAACAGGGAGTAAATACTTCCACTCCAAAGTTAACAATTGGTCTATTCGCAATCTTGGAAACGTCCACCTGAACCACATCATCATAAAAATCATAAAGCTCACCTTTCCAAAGAACCAGACGATAGGAGGAATGTAGTCCATGATATTATTAAAAGCTTCCCATCCACCAATATGGAAAGGCATCCATCCGCCCAAGAATACCGTTGCGCCTAAAGCTGAGACGATAAACATATTCGCAAACTCAGCCAGGAAGAAAAAAGCGAATTTCATTCCCGAATATTCAGTGTGAAACCCTGCTGTTAATTCCGATTCGGCTTCAGCCAAATCAAATGGCCCTCGGTTCGTTTCTGCCGTACTGGCAATGAGAAATATAATAAAAGCGATCACTGCTGGAATATGACCTCTGAAAATCCACCATCCGTCTGCTTGGGACTCTACGATAACACTCAATTGCAAACTTCCTGTTAATACAACAATGGTGAGCAAAGACAATCCAACGGAAAGTTCATAACTGATAATTTGCGCACCTGATCGGAGTGCGCCTATTAAAGAATATTTATTATCGGATGACCAACCTGCCAGGAGAATTCCAATGACACCTAAGGATGAAACTGCGGAGATATATAATAAACCAACATCAAAATCCAATGCCTGAAGGCCTTTTGCAAAAGGTAATGCTGCCATGGCCATAAAGGCGGAAATCATTATGATGTAGGGAGCAAGATTAAATAAGAACTTATCAGCGTTCTTATTCATCAGTGGTTCTTTCATTAAAAGTTTGATTACATCGGCCAGTGTTTGGGCAGTTCCCCATTTGCCCACCCTCATAGGGCCTAGCCGCTGCTGAAAAAATGCGCTCACTTTTCTTTCGGCATACACCAATACCAATCCCAGAAGGGCAAACAGAATCATGAATGCAACTCCGGCCAAAATCATTTCTATGAGTACAACAGTTCCAGGCACAAAATTCCGAGAAAGGCTTTCGTGAATACTTTGGGTGAGGATGGAAAAGTCGTAGAGCCAGTTCATAGATTAACGATCAATATCGGGTATAACCAAATCTAAAGTGGACATGATGGCAACGAGGTCTGCAATCTTGCATCCTCTGGCCATGTGATCCAAAGCTGACAAATTGCTGAATCCCGGAGAACGAAACTTCAATCGGTAGGGACTTCGTTGGCCCTCACTAATAATATATACACCAAACTCACCACGTGCTGTCTCTACTTTTTGATACCATTCTCCTTTTGGTAACTTGATCACTGCTTTGGTGGGTACTTTGTAGTCACCTTCTGGTATGTTATCGATCAGTTGCTCTATAATGTGCATGGATTCCCACATTTCCGCAATACGACATTTGTATCTGGCAAAGCAATCCCCTTCCGTGTCAAGAATTTCTTTGAACTCCACTCTGTCATAAGCCATGTAGGAATGATGCTTCCTTACATCACATGAGAAACCGGAAGCCCTTCCTGTAGGTCCTGTAACTCCATAACTGATGGCATCTTCTTTTGACAGCTTACCAATTCCATTCATCCTTTGTTTAAAGATTACATTGTCGGATAGAAGTGCATCGTACTCTGGTAATTTCTTTTTGAAGTAAGTAATAAAGTCTTTTGTTCTTTTCTGAAAATTGGGATGGATATCAAAAAATAGCCCCCCAGGAATATTGTAGTTCATGGTCAGTCGTGCGCCACATGTTTCTTCGAAGATATCTGTGATCATTTCACGATCTCTAAAACCATACAGAAAGGAAGTAATGGCACCCAGGTCCATACCCATAACTCCCCACCATAATTGATGAGACGAGAGTCGTGTAAGTTCGTCAATAATAGTACGAATAACTTTTACCCGATCGGGCACTTCCACTTCAAGGGCTTGTTCAACGGCAAGACAGACGGCCTCATTATTAATGTGACAAGAAAGGTAATCCATCCTGTCTGTTAAATGAACGATTTGCTGATAGCTATCGTGTTCGCACATCTTTTCAATCGATCTGTGGATGTAACCCAGATGGGGCTCTACTTTTCTGATAATTTCACCATCTAATGAAAGTACAAGGCGCAACACCCCATGTGTACTGGGGTGTTGAGGCCCCATGTTGATGAAGTATTCCTTTGACTCTAGCTCCTGATCGTGTATTATTTCTTCCATCAGTAGGCGATCATGTTAATAGGGTCGTCATAATCTTTGCGCATGGGCCAGCCTTCCCAATCATCGGTGAGTAGTAAACGTCTTAAATCAGGATGGTTAAGGAATTTGATTCCGAATAAGTCGTAGGCTTCTCGCTCATGTAGCTCGGCAGTTCTCCATATATGGCAAACAGTTTCTATTTCAGGATTTTCCCTGGTGCTGATTTTTGCTTTCAGTACCAATTGATGATTGTGTGTTGTAGATTTTAAATGATATACCACTTCCATGTGATCTGGCCAATCTACTGCAGTGAGACAAAAAAGAAAATCAAATGAAGTGGTCTCATTTGATTTTAATTCTGCGGCAAGCGGAAGGATTTTTTCTGATGGAATCGTGACTTGCAAAAATTGTGTACCCTCCACACAATCCGCTTCGGCTACATGATCTAAAATGAATTTTTTAATTTCTTCGTTGTCCATTTATAATCTACTTACCTGTTTTACCACAGCGTGCACAGAGGAATACCCACTAAGAGCACGAGGAAATACGCTTTATGCTCTTTGTTCAAATTAAACCTTGTGCCCTTGTGGTTTACCACTATCAAACAAAGCCCTTCATTGGATCTCGGGGATCGCTGAAAGACTCACCCTTTATTTTTTTCTGCAACTGCATGATTCCATAAAGCAAAGCTTCCGGTCTGGGTGGACAACCTGGCACATACACATCTACAGGAATGATGTGATCAGCTCCTTTCACCACGGAATAGGTATTATAATAAAATGGCCCTCCGGAAGTGGCACACGCACCCATGGCAATAACATATTTTGGGTCTGCCATTTGATCATATAATCTTTTCAAAACAGGTGCCATTTTGTTTACGATGGTTCCTGCAATTACAATAAGATCTGCTTGCCTGGGTGTGGCTCTTGCCACCTCAGTGCCAAACCTTGACCAGTCGTGGCGACTGGCTCCGGTAGCCATCATTTCTATGGCACAACAACTGGTTCCAAATACCAATGGCCATAATGAGTTAGAACGTGCCCAATTGACTACACCATCAACGGAAGTAATCACAATATTACTTCCTGGTCCTTTTTTGATTTCACCAGGAAAGTCTTTGAGAAGCCTTTCTTGTTCAGCGGGATCTATGGTATTTTGGTTTACTCCCATTTCAATGCATTCTTTTTCCAGGCATATATTAGCCCTAAACCCAAAACAACAAAGAAAATTACGATCTCAATAAATGCGACTAGTCCCATTTTTTTCATCACCACTGCCCATGGAAATATAAAAACGGTCTCTACTTCAAAAATTAAAAACAGGATAGCGAAAAGGTAGTAGCCTACTTTGAACTGAACCATAGATGGTCCTTGCGTAGGGATACCACACTCGTAAGGTTCATCTTTTTGTTCATTCTTTGATCGGGGGGCAACCAGATTGGAGACAAAAACACCTGCTCCCACCATAATGACACCACAAAAAAAGAATATGATTAAGGCTTCTGCTCCCATTATTTCACTTCCCAGGTTTCTCCACTATTTAAAAGATCGTCCATACAGGTGTTTTTGGATTTTTGCCTGCTATATTCTATTTCTTCTTCCATTCTTTGAGAATAGGCCGGTGCTTCCACTTCACGAATAACGCCAAGCGCCATAGGGAATTCGGGTGGTTTTAGCCGCACCAGCATCATGTGCAGGGTAGCATCTGCTTCGTGTGCATCATGAATGAGAATATCTTTTTCTGTAATGCCGTTTTCTCCCAGTGTTACGACTTCGAGCTTTAAACCATTTAATCTAAGTCCTTTTTGTTTTTCTTTTCCGAACAGCATGGGCTGACCATGTTCTACGTGTAATTGGAAATCGTCACGGTTGGCACGATCTGTAATCTTTCCGTGTGTATCATCGTTAAAAATGACACAGTTTTGTAAGATTTCTACCATGGAAGTGCCCACATGCTTTGCTGCCTTTATAAAAATTTCTGTCATGAGCTTGGGGTTCGTATCAATGGTACGGGCATAATAGTTGCCCTGCGCACCAATAACTAACTCTCCAGCATTGAAAGGCCTTTCAAGGGCGCCATAGGGAGTTGACTTTGTGACTAATCCAGTACGTGAGGTAGGTGAATACTGCCCCTTAGTTAATCCATAGATCTCATTATTAAACAAAAGGATGTTGATGTCAATATTCCTTCTTAACGCATGAATAAAATGATTTCCTCCAATCGCCAAAGCATCGCCATCGCCTTGAATTTCCCAAACGTTTAGTTTTGGGTTTGCGAGCTTAACCCCAGTGGCAACTGCCGGCCCTCGACCATGTATCGTATGGAAACCAAACGTATTCATATAGTAAGGGAACCGCGCAGCGCAACCAATCCCTGAAACGAACACAATATCTTCTTTCGGAATGTCCAGTTGGGGCAAGGCAGCTGTCATTGCTGATAGAATGGAGTAGTCCCCACAACCCGGGCACCAACGAACCATTTGATCACTGGCAAAATCTTTTTTTGTCAGCTTTTGTTTTTCTTTTTTTTCTGCTACTTCTGCCATACCTATTTTTTTAATAAGTCTATAAATGTTTCTTTCAATTCAGTTACTGTAAAAGGTAGTCCCTGAATCTTAGTATATGATTCGAATTTTAGATGGGGGAATTTACTTCTTAAAAAATTGGCAAACTGCCCCATGTTCAATTCGCACACTATAATCCTTTCATAGCCAGAAAGCAACTTTTCTGTGTTTTTGGGAAGGGGATTAATATAATTAAAGTGTGCATGGTCAATATCTTCCCCGGCCTTCCATAGGTCAGAGACTGAAGTATGGAGACTTCCGTATGTCCCTCCCCAGCCTACTACCAGTAATTTGCCCTTCCCCTTGCCCATTACCTTTTGTTCGGGAATATAATTGGCCACACGCTCTACTTTTTCTGCTCTCACCTTCACCATATCTTCATGGTTATTTGGGTCGTATGAAACATTACCCGTGTTTTCCTGTTTTTCAAGTCCCCCAATTCGATGTTCAAATCCTGTCATACCAGGAACTGCGAAATACCGGGCGAGTGTTTCTTTGTTTCTAAGATAGGGCAGGTAGGCTTCTCCGTTGGGCGTAGCCATTGGCACAGTAATATCTGGCAGTTCTGCCATCTTAGGAAATTTCCAAGGCTCTGAGCCATTGGCCAGGTATCCATCGGTTAATAGGATAACCGGAGTCATATGTTCGAATGCCAGTTTGGTGGCCATATAAGCAAACTCAAAACAATCAGATGGAGTGCTTGCTGCTAACACAATACAAGGGCTTTCACTGTTGCGCCCGTACAACGCCAGGTTAATATCAGCTTGTTCCGTTTTGGTGGGAAGTCCCGTTGAAGGACCTCCACGTTGCACGTTCACTACAATGAGTGGAAGTTCAGCCATGATGGCGAGGCCGATGGCTTCCCCTTTTAATGCAATCCCTGGCCCTGAAGAGGCAGTAAGGCCGATTTGTCCGGCATAGCTTGCGCCAATTGCTGAGCACACCGCAGCAATTTCATCTTCTGCCTGTAACGTGATTACGCCTAGGTGTTTGTGTTTCGAGAGTTCGTGTAGGATATCACTCGCTGGTGTTATGGGGTAGGAGCCATAGAAGACCTTCCGGTTCATTTTTTCGGATGCAGCCATAAAGCCCCAAGCAGTTGCTACGTTGCCGGAGATATGGCGATATTTTCCCTTTTCTATTTTTGCAGCAGGTACCTTGTACATTGAAGGCAATGCTTCAATGGTTTCAGCAAAATGAAATCCGGTATGTAGTGCTTTTTTATTGGCCTCGGCCAATGCAGGCATTTTTTTGAACTTACTGTCAAGGTACTTTTCTGTATCACTTAATGGCCGATCGAACAACCAGTACATCATACCCAATGCAAACATATTTTTGCATCGCATAATACTTTTATTGTCCAACTGTATTCCCTCCAGTGCAGTCTTTGTAAGAGAAGAAATAGGCGCTTTGACAACATTGTATGCATCTAGTGAGCCATCTTCAGTCGGGTTAGCATCGAATCCGGCTTTTTCAATGTTTCTTTTGTCGAATGCGTCCATGTCAAGGATAATGGTGCCACCGGTGCGTGCATACCTTAAATTAGATTTTAATGCAGCCGGATTCATGGCAACCAGTACATCGGCCAGATCACCCGGGGTATAAACATTCACTTGGCCAATTTGGACTTGAAATCCAGAAACACCTTCTACAGTACCCAGTGGTGCTCGTATTTCTGCAGGAAAATCCGGAAAAGTTGCCAGGTCATTACCAAATAGGGCAGAAGTAAAGCTAAACTGTGATCCGGTTAACTGCATTCCATCTCCGGAGTCACCGGCAAATCGCAATACTACTTTGTCCTTTTCAACGGTCGCTTTTTTGCCGTTTGCTTTTGCTAGGGTCTCACTCATAAAATTTAGATTACATAAATTTACCTTTCCACCGGAACAATAACAATTTGAAATCGTCTATAATTCTTTTCGATTTCACTTATATTTTATATTTTTCATATGACTTAACTCAGTTCTTCACCTAATTGTTGTCAATTAATAAATATTAGAAATATGCCTTACACAATTTGTGAACCCTGCGTTGGAACCTGCGATACCGCCTGTGTTGATGTTTGCCCCGTTGATTGTATTCACGGGCCGATCAGCACTGATGGGAGTGGTCAGGAATGCAAGGAAGAGGGATTTGACCCAGCCGGGAAACAGTTGTACATCGACCCCGAAACGTGCATTGATTGCGATGCCTGTGTACCAGCATGCCCGGTGGATGCCATTTTCGAAGAGAGCCAGGTGCCTGACGAATGGAAAAAGTACATACCCCTAAACTATCAGTTCTTCGGACAGGAAGCACCTTAGTTTATTTTGCTGGACTTTTTTCTTTTACGTATTCTTCAAAGACACTAAGTACTTTGGGTAATGATTGTCGCCCAAATCCTACCCTTACGTGATTTCTGGAAAAGTCGTATACATCATGAGGAAGTAACATAACACCTTTCTCTTTTACCAGATCCTGACAAAAGTCCATTACTGTACCCTTAATTTTCAATTCAGGAAAGGCAATCGATCCAGCCTTGGGTGTTTTCCAGAGAAACCATTGCTTGTGGCGCTGCGAAAAGTCTTCAAGCAGCAACAGATTGGTTTGAATAATTTTTAAACTCCGCTGAATCAGTGTGTCTTTGTTTTGTAATGCTATTGTGCCCAGTTTTTCTCCGGGTGCATTATTACAAATAGTGGTATAGTCTTTAAAGGAGATAAGATCTTGCATGTAATTTTTATTCCTGGTAGTGAGCCAGCCCATGCGCAATCCGGGAAGTCCGAAAGTTTTACTTAGACCGAAAAGCGAGACCGCATTTTCGTACAGATCGCACACCGAAGGCAGCCTGTCCTTCTCATCATACTCCATGAACCGATACATTTCATCCGAAAAGAGGGTAATGCCTTTTTCCTGTGCAATGTTCACAATCTCATTTAAATCGTTTTTTGAAATGAGTGATCCTGTTGGGTTATGCGGAAAATTGATGACGATCAGTTTAGTCTTATCAGTTACCAGCTTTTTTAAATCCTGAACCTGAAAATTCAAATCTTGATCAGGCTCCCACTTTGAAATAGGGCAGCCCATATCTTCTGCTATCTGATACAAAGACTGATATCCGGGAAAGGTAGTGACTACATGATCACCCTTTTCCAGAAATACATTCATAGAAATAAATATACCTTCTTCCGGAACAAGGACCAGCACATCCTCAGGAGAGATTGAAGTGTACAGTTTTGAAATCTCATTCCGAAAAACGGGATCGCCCATTGATTCGGTGTAACCCAGTTTTAACACATCCCATTCCGACCTGCTCTTCTCATCAGCCAGCGCCAGCAATTCATTAAGCCTTAGCGGTTCACAATCAGAACTGCTTAAAAGATAGGGTGCTGAGAATTCGTATTTATCAAAATACCGTTCGAGTTTAAAAGGAGAAATTTTCATTTGTAAGAGGGATACCAGTTACGCAGACGAACTTCAATTTTATTATTGGAGCCATTGACCTTTTTTTGAAAAGCCTCTACATCAGCCAAACCTCCTTGACCGCGGTAGTGATAAGGATAAATAATTTTTGGTTTGAATGCCAATACTGCACTGGTTGCCTGATCAATATCCATTGTATAAGGGAGGTTCATGCACACAAAAGCCACATCAATGTTTTCAAGGGAGCGCATTTCAGGAATGTCTTCCGTATCACCAGAGAAATAAATATTTTTTCCACCAATATTCAGCACATATCCATTTCCTCTTCCTTTTGTGTGGCGTGATTCTGAATCTTCAGGCAAATTGTACATGGGTATTGCTGTAATTGAAATCCCTAACTTCTCTATCTGCTTTCCATTGTTGAGGCTGGTTGTTTGTGCCTTAAGATTTTCTGGTAGCTTTTCTGTTACGGCTACTGGAGCGACAATGATTGCTTTTGAAGTTTCTATTCCCTCAAGTGTTTCAATGCTCATATGATCACCATGAATATCGGTGATCAATATTAAATCAGGGGCGGCTATTCCGTCAAATGCCTCCGCACCACCATAGGGATCAATGTAAATAGTTTTTCCGTCCCAGGTAAGTGCAACCGTACCATGCAGAATGGGTTGAATCAACAAGGATCCATTTTTGGTTTCAATTTGATCCGGAGCTGATCGCTGCGCAAAGGCAACAGAAGAAATCATCAGGAATAAAATGAATGTGAAGGTTTTCATAATGAAAATTTAATTTATTTAAACTAATACTGCCTTATTTACTGCATCTGAATATTCAGATGTGAGTTTATTAATGATTTTTGCAACAGGCTGAATGCTGGACACATGTTCGATAGCTGGCCCGGCACACCAAACTGTTTTGTAAGTAGCTTCTTTGGCCGCTTTCTCTACTTGCTTCATGCCTTTAAAAGCAATTAACATTTTTATGTATTTTTTAAGTGATTTGTTATTATTCATCAGCTTTTCCCAAAATGTTGCTTCCGTTCCAATACTCTGAACGTAGGGAGTATTAATAACGGTGAGTGCAGACCCAGACATTTTAGTGGTAAGCACAACATCCTTGGCTCCATAATCAACACAAGCTTGCTTATATTCTTGCGAAATATCTGCCTCATCGCAAGCAATAAAGATGGTGCCTACAGAAGCACCTGCTGCTCCCCATTCCATGACTTGCTGTAGATCGCTCCCTCGTGCAATTCCTCCGGCTGAAATAATAGGAATGTTGCAATTGTCTTTTAATAAAGTGATGAGATCTTTCGGGCTCAATTTTCCGGCATGTCCACCTGCTTCTGAATTGACTGCAATGACTGCATCCGCTCCCTGCGCTTCTACCTTTTGAGCGTATTTCAAATCTACCACATCACAAAAAACCTTAATACCTTTTTCGTGGGCTTTCTCAATTACTTCTTTTGGATTTCCCAATGAGGTAATTATAAAAGCTACACCCATCTCAAGCAAGATGTCCAATTGTCCTTTGTACTTTGGGTTCGACTTATTCACAATAAGGTTGACACCAAAGGGTTTATCAGAATGGGATTTAATATCCTGAATGGCTACCCGAAGCTCTTTGTCTGTTCTGTAATTCAATGCAGGAAAGGCGGCAGTAATCCCATTGTCCAATGCAGCTTTTACCATCTTGGTGTTAGAGATGAGGAACATGGGGGCCATAATGATGGGATATTCAATTCCCAGGATTTGGTCAAGTGTTTTTTGATTCATAGAATCTAATTGTTTTCTAAAGGTGTCTTAATGCTAACATAAAATGAGGTAATAGGTTCGACCAATAGATGTTAAAAACTTCCACTGGAACCACCTCCACCAAACTCACCACCCTTTCCCTGAAAAGAATCATCTACTTTTACCTGATTGCCGCCCAATGTTTGGGAAATGATAAAGGCTTCTGCATTCATGCTGGTCCATTTTTCTGAGATCAAGTCCTCTCTGGTAAAGCCATTGCGAATTGTTTTTAAATAATTGAATAATAAAAGTGTAATGCCCAAGAGTAGGATGCCGAAAATGGTTAATGTTATTTCAGGATGGTCGAAGCCTTGATAATATTTAAAAGTAAATACCGAAAATACCAGCACCAACAAACTGGTGCGCAGAATTACAATGTCTTTATTGTTGATACCCACGTAAAGGTAGGCAACAGGAATTAATACCGTAAGTCCGTAAAAGAGGAATGCGAACGGTATATCCTGACCTTCGGCCAATGATAAATCCATCATGTTTACACTCAACTCCCTTACAACCAAATAATTTCCAGCCAGGTAAACTATTAAGAGACTTAGTGACTCTATAATAATGAAGTTGTTGTTCCAGATGGAAAGTTGGTCTTTGGACTTCCCCTTTTTACTCAATAGATAAATAGGAACAAAAATCAGGATAAAGGCAAATGGGATAATTTGCTGAAAGAAACCTCCGAAGGCATATAATTGATAGAAGATCAGGTAGGCAAGTGTTAAAAAAGCGACTGCAGTAGTAAGTAAATCCAGATAGCGGTAGGCGGCAAAGGATAGCACGACAATGCTAAACAAAAGTACGGGCACGATGCTAAAATCGATAAGTCCGGCAAAGCCACCAATGGTGAACCCACATGCATGATAAATGAGTGCTTCGGTAAGACCCGATTTATAATGTTTAGAATTCTTAATTATAACCCGATCTACAAATACGAACGATCCGATGCCATATAATAAACAGCCAATTGAAATAACGACTTGGTTTGTATCCAGAATCATAAGGGCAAAAAGACCTGTGACGCCAGAAAGCCCGAGTAGCGTTGCAACAAAAATTAAAATACGAATGATAAAATTGGGATGATAAAAAGAAGTGGCGTGTGCTTCAACGATTACGTTGAATTGTACTTTTTCAATAAACTTCGCTTTGAGCCAACGCTTGGTCTCTTTGATTACCTCCAGGTTGTAAAGCCAGGTTTCGTTGTACGCACTTCTCATACTTTGCGGGTAAAAAAGTTTTTGTAAGACACAATGAAGTACACGAAACCTCCACACGACAGTATGGCGTAATAAAATATCAACTCTGGCACAGCATCAAAAATCAGATCCACCATTAAATAGGTGGTGCCTATGTATCCAAACACGAAAGCGTATAACAGGAAAAGAAAGGAACGTTCTCTGTTAGCATAGTAAATGGCAAAACCACATCCTGAATAGATCAGCAGTAAATAGATGAGGTAGTAATCTCCTTCAAACAGTCCAGCAGTAGCGCCAACAAAAAAGATAAGAATACAAAAGTTAATATAGGTAAAGGTGAAGTGTTTTTTAATTGACTTCCAATCCAATGCCATGGCCAGTGCACCTAATATCGCACCAAAAAATATGGCGATGATGTGAAGGTTAGCCGTTTCGAAGAATTCATTACTATACCACTTTTGTGGTGAGATACTAATGCTCCAAAAAGAGGCGAGCGCAGTAATGGCCAGAGAGAGTATTCCAAGGTTGTCGAAACGATAGGCGATGTAAAAGAAAAATGCTGCAGTTATTAATGTACTCCAGCCCAGGTTGTCTGTTAGTAGCTCGTATTGAAATTGCAGGTAACCTTGAACAGAAATAAAGAGCAGGCTCCCCAGCAACACGATGTAATCAAAATAAGGAGTTGGGGCTTTAACTTTTTCTGTTGAAAAGGGCATCCCCTTGGTAAATACATACCAAAAGCAAAGAAGACATACAACACTAAGTAAGAGAATGCTGATGATGTGTCCCAGGGAGCCAATATTTTCGTAGATGAGAATACCAACACCTCCGGTGAATAATAACACTCCGAGATAAAGCATTGTGCGAAGCTCATAAAATACAGAGATGATCTTCCCTGAAACAATAGGCTCAATACGGTTAAATTGAGTTTCTGAGATAAATCCCTTTTCAAGAAGATCTCTGGGGGTATTACGCGTCATAATCAAATATCAATCAAAAAACTCAATAGCGATTGTTATCTTCGCTTAAGCATGCTCAAAATACTAAATACATCCGAAATCAGGGAATGGGATGCGTTTACCATCAATAAGGAACCTATTGCGTCCATTGATCTAATGGAAAGGGCGTGTGTGGCCTTTGTTCATTGGTTTGCAACCCATTTTGATCAGCGGAAAAGTATAGGGATTGTTTGTGGTACAGGAAACAATGGAGGAGATGGACTTGGAATTGCCCGGCTTCTAAAAGAGATGGGTTATCCCACGAAGGTTTGGATTGTAAACGGGAATGGATCCGAAGATTTCAACATCAACAAACAGCGTCTTTCTGAACCACCAATTGAAATTTCATCAAAGCCAGAAATAGAAATATTCAATACTTGCGACATTCTCATTGATGGAATTTTTGGTTCGGGTCTGTCAAGAGCACCTGAGGACATATATGCTGAAGTAATTACCGCTATAAATAATGCGAAGGCAACAGTGGTAGCTATTGATATACCCTCCGGATTGTTCGCAGATAAACATACAAGTGGCGTATCCGTACATGCCGATTATACAGTTACGTTTCAAACACCAAAGCTTGCCTTCCTGCTCCCTGAGAATGAAGATAGGGTGGGTCAGTGGACTGTAGTAGATATTGGTCTTAATAAAACCTTTTTGAAGGAATCATCATCAAAATATTTTTGGGTCGAAAGAAAATGGGTTAAGCAACATCTGCCCAAGAGGAAAGAATTTGCTCATAAGGGGGATTTTGGAAGAGCACTTCTTATAGCGGGGAGTTTTGGAAAGATGGGCGCTGCGGTATTGTGTGCAAGAGCCGCAATGAAGTCCGGAACAGGATTACTTACTGTGCATATCCCAAATTGTGGCTATCAGATTATACAAACTTCGGTACCGGAGGCAATGGCTTCTGTGGATGAGAATGAAAATGTTTTCACTTCTCTTCCAAATGAAAACGATTATACGGCCATCGGCATTGGCCCTGGTTTAGGGCAAGATCCAAAAACGGTGAAAGGGTTAGCAGATTTTTTAAAAGAAACTGTTGTACCTCTGGTCATTGATGCGGATGGTATCAATATACTAGCTGCTAACAGCAACTTACTCCACTTATTGAAGGAAAGTTGCATCCTCACCCCACATCCAGGAGAGCTCCAGCGATTAATAGGTGATTGGGATGATGACTTTCATCGTCTTGAAAAGGCAAAGGCCTTCGCTTCCCAAATGAAATGTATTTTGGTAATAAAAGGAGCCCACACTTCCATCGTATCGCCAGATGGTAGGGTATTCTTTAACAGTTCAGGCAACCCTGGAATGGCTACTGCCGGAAGTGGAGATGTGCTGACCGGTATAATAACCTCTCTGAGGGCACAGCGCATGGATGCTTTAGATGCTGCAGTCTTAGGCGTCTATATTCACGGTTATGCTGGCGATTTGGCAGTATGGGAAACAGGGCAAACGGGTTTAATGGCTTCAGATATAGTTAACTCACTGCCAGAGGCCTTTAAACAGCTTTCCGGTTAATTTTTCAGTCAGCTTTAAACCTTTGGCTTACATTTTGTGTCTAATAAACATTAATAGCCGAAACTTCATGGTTTAGACAAACCCTTATGAGGTGGAATTACGTTAAATGACATAAGTGAAACTGATCAGAGCCATATTGATATTAAGTCTTATGAACTTTTCCCTTATTGGATATGGGCAAAGTGAAGGATCCTCTGTCTATCAAGAGGCAAGTTTTACGGATAGATTGGTTGAAATGTACCCCAATCCGGCTTCGGATTACCTTACGGTTAAACTGCCTACACCCAATGCAAGTTCCGTTCAGCTGGCCATGCACAGTGTAATTGGCAATGCCCTGAATATTGAAAAGGAGCAAATAAGTGATTATGAGGTAAGGCTAAGGGTAAAGGATCTACCATCCGGTTATTATTTCTTATCAATAAAGGAGGAAAGCTCCGGATTGAAAGCTTCTTATAAGTTTCTCAAACGGTAGGTGGTTTCTCCACTACTATAATTATATTTTTATCTGCCATAGATAAGCTATATTTTTGCTCACTTTAAAATTTAAGAAAGCAAAAGCAAAAAACTATGGCAGCACTAAAAGTTCTTATCCTTACTGACTTTTCGGATCTTTCAAAAGTAGCTATTAACTACGGCTTAAGTATGTCTGCAAAGCTTGATGCAGAGTATACTATTTTAAATATCGTTCGTCTGGATGGAGTTCCAAAATCTCACCTGAAGATGAAGCAGATTGAGCGCACTTTGTTTGCTATTGCTGAAGAGGAGGGGAAAAAATTAGTTGAAGAAAGCATTAAACAAACCAAGACGAAAGCAAAGGTTACTTTCAAGGCCATAAAATCTCACAAGGTGGCAGATACCGTTGGTCGTTATGCTGAGGCACATAAAGTCAATCTGGTTATCATGGGAAGCCGGGGTGCCAGTAGAATTAAAAAAGCAGTATTGGGAGGAACTACGGTTTCTGTGATTGATGTAAGTGACGCGCCTGTATTGGCCATTCCTGGAAAAGCGGAGTTTACCAATTTTAAGAATGTAGTATATGCTTCAGATTTAAAAAATGTTCAGAAGGAGCTGGATACTATTATTCCTTTTGCAAGGATATTTGGATCTACTGTGCATATGGTGCACGTGGTAGAGGCAATAGATAAAAACGTAGATGCCAAAAGAGAAGAGGCCAATGTATTGGTGGAAAAGGCCGATTACGAAAAAATTAAACTGGAGGTTGTAATAGATGACAACGTGCCAATGGCAATTGATAAATACCTCAAAGAGAAAAAAGGTGATGTGTTAACCACTTTTACTCATGAACTCAATTTGTTTGAGAAGATTTTCGCTAGAAGTCTGACGCGCAAAGTGGCATACCAGGGAATTACCCCATTATTAACTTTTAAGCGAAAATCGGTTAAGTAAACGCTAGGTTTTTCTTTATCACAAAACGGTAAATAATAAGCCCGAGGACGACAACGGCACACAACTCCACGAATACTTTTTCTGCATCAATCCAATCGATAGGCCGATCCTTTAAAAGAGGATCAGTAATAATGCTATGTAAAAACAAAGGTATTGCAGCAAAATAAGAGGTGAAGTGAATGGTTCTCCAGGTGGAGTACTTCATTTTACTTTTATAATACGATGTAATGACAACCACGCTGATCAAGTAAAGCGATAGGGCACCAAAAGCATTTGCGAATGGTTGGTGAACTGTCCATAGCGGCAAAAGAAGATCGCCCCAGGTAAATTCAGACTTTGGATCAAGAGGTATTAATGCAATGTGGATTAGGATTGTAATGGCGGCTGCGTATCCTGTGAATTTGTGAAGGGCCAGAAAAGTAAGGCCATTGGGTAATTTGATTTTTGATTTTGTCCAAATCAAAAGACCAACTAAAAAATTTGCTGTAAGGCTTCCTAATGCAATAAGGCCAAGTACTCCTGATATCTCAATTGTTTCCATCTTATTTAAAAGTAAGATCGAAATGTAAAACCCGACAGTCGTTCGTAGTAAAAAACTTTGACGACTGGAAAATATTGAGGGAATACGGGGCTATCTGTTGATTTTAATATTCCGCGTGACCCGGAAACCTGGGAAACGGAATCACATCGCGGATATTGGTCATGCCCGTTACAAATAAAATAAGCCGCTCAAAACCTAACCCGAAACCACTATGAGGAGCGGAACCAAACTTTCTAAGCTCAATGTACCATTTCAATTCATCCTCGGGTAAGCCCATTTCTTTAATTCGTGTTAATAACTTGTCGTACCGCTCTTCTCTTTGTGAGCCGCCAATAATTTCACCAATTCCAGGAAACAATACGTCCATTGCTCCAACAGTTTTACCATCCTCATTTTGACGCATGTAAAATGCCTTGATCTCTTTCGGGTAGTTGTATAGAATAACTGGTTTCTTAAAATGCTTCTCAACCAGGAATCTTTCGTGTTCCGATTGTAAGTCTGTACCCCACTCTTCAATAATATACTTAAACTTCTTTTTCTTATTGGGGTTGGAGTTTTTCAAAATGTCAATGGCCTCCGTATAGGAAAGGCGTTGAAAATCATTTTCGATTATAAATTTTATTCTGTCAAGCAACCCTAACTCGCTACGCTGCGCCTGAGGTTTGGTCATTTCCTCATCGCTGGCCCTTTTGTCCAGAAAGGCAAGATCTTCTTTACAATGTTCAAGCGCATACTTCATTAAGTATTGAAGCATTTCTTGCGCTAAATCCATATTATCGTTGTTGTCATAAAAGGCCATCTCGGGTTCGATCATCCAGAATTCCGCCAGGTGACGAGTAGTATTGGAGTTTTCTGCACGAAAGGTTGGCCCAAAAGTATAGATATCGCCAAGTGCCAAGGCATAGGTTTCACCCTCCAACTGACCCGAAACGGTAAGGTTGGTTTCCTTCTCAAAAAAATCCTGACTGTGATCTACTTTGCCCTCCTCATCGCGAGGTGGATTTTCAGCGTCTAAGGTGGTTACCCTAAACATGGCGCCTGCTCCCTCAGCATCAGACCCTGTTATAATTGGCGTATGTACGTATACAAATCCTTTCTCGTTGAAGAACTGGTGCACTGCAAATGCCATGGCGTGTCGCACACGCATTACGGCTCCAAAAGTATTTGTTCGTGGCCTTAAATGAGCAATCTCACGAAGAAACTCCAGGGAATGCTTCTTTGGTTGTAGAGGGAATTTTTCCGGATCGCTGTCGCCAAGAATTTCCAATTGCTCTACTTTTATCTCTACCTGTTGCCCTTTGGCAGGTGAGGCTATCAATTTCCCTGTAACCGATATACAAGCACCTGTTGTAACCCGCTTCAATAATCCTTCTTCGAGCTGATCCAATTCCACTACAGCCTGAATGTTTTGTATGGTAGAGCCATCATTGATCGAGATGAACTGATTATTTCTAAAAGTGCGTACCCATCCCATTACTACCACTGTTTGCTCCTCGGGAGCTGTTGCTATAAGATCCTTAATCTTGGTGCGCTTCATCTCGTTTGTTTGGCTGAAATAGCCTGTGTTTAATTGATAAAATTAACAATGCCAGCCTTTGGCTGACCCCATATGACTATTGGGCAGGCAAAAAACGTGAATTTGTAATTTTTATCAAAGCCTTAAGGCAAAACAACCAGTCTTTACCTTATATTAAGTGAAATCCTCTCTTAAACAATGCACTCCGTGGGTGGAGGAACAAAGCATTTTTAACAAACGGGCTGAATTGATAACTTTGCGCTATAAAATGAGCACATGCAGAAATTAGGTCTTACACAGTCATTACAACAAAAACTGTCTCCTCAGCAGATTCAGTTTATAAAACTGTTGCAAGTGCCTACAGCTGAACTGGAAAACAGAATAGAGGAGGAACTGGAGCTTAATCCTGTATTGGAAGAAGGTGAACCTGAAGAATCAGAAGATGAATTTAAGGATGATGGTGAAGAAGAGGAGACGGTAGAAAAAGACAAAGAAGAAGATATAGATATAAAGGATTATCTGCAGGATGATGATTATAGCGGGTATAAAACCCATAATGATGTAGATGATGATGACGACAAGGAAATGCCCATGCCAACCTCCTCGTCCTTACAGGAAACCTTAATGACACAATTGGGATTCCTCGGTCTCAATGAACATCAATTGACAATTGGAAAACAACTGATAGGAAGTATTGAAGGAGATGGTTATATCAGGAGGGATATTGAAGCCATCGTCAATGACCTTGCTTTTTCACAGGGAATAGAAACTTCATTGGAGGAGGCGGAAGAAGTGTTGCGGAAAATTCAAGCTTTTGATCCTGCTGGGATTGCAGCCCGTAATTTACAGGAGTGTCTTTTGCTTCAGTTGGAGCGAATGGATGATGGACAGGATGTAGATGTAATAGTGGCAAAACGAATTCTCAATGAATGCTATGAGGAATTTACAAAGAAACACTATCAGAAAATATTAAAGAAACTTGACCTTGATGACGAAGATTATATCAAGGATGCCATTGAACTGATTGTAAGGCTAAATCCGAAGCCAGGAGGAGAGAGCAGTTCTGGGATGGTTAAAAACCAATATGTAATTCCTGATTTTATATTATCAAACAATAATGGGAAACTGGAGCTGGCATTAAATTCCAGGAATGCACCTGAGTTACGCATTAGCAGATCATACAATGAGATGTTTAAAGCGTATGATAAAAGCGATAAGAAAGATAAGAAACTAAAAGAGGCAGTGTCTTTTGTAAAGCAAAAATTAGACGCTGCCAAGTGGTTTATCGATGCGATTCGCCAACGCCAACTTACACTTTTGAGGACGATGCGTGCTATTGTTGATTTTCAGTATGAATATTTTTTGGAGGGTGATGAGACTAAGCTCAAGCCGATGATCCTGAAAGATATAGCCCAAATTATTAATATGGATATATCTACGGTAAGCCGGGTGGCCAGCAGCAAAACAGTACAAACAGACTTCGGTGTTTATCCTTTGAAGTATTTTTTTAGTGAAGGAATTGCTACGAACACAGGAGAAGAGGTAAGCTCGCGTGAAGTGAAGCAGATTATTAAAGATCTGATCGAAAAAGAAGATAAGAGCAAGCCATTTTCTGATGATAAATTGGAGGATCTGTTAAAAGCCAAAGGTTACAATATTGCCAGGCGCACTGTTGCAAAGTATCGCGAGCAGCTCAATATTCCTGTCGCGCGTTTACGTAAAGAACTGTAGAGGGTGAAAGGAACGGCTAAGGTTATTTCTGTAATTTTTCATCCTTTGCTGATGACTACTTATTTATTTTTGCTGCTAACTTATTTTCTTCCGGTGATATTGCAGCCGGCACAGCCTTCTCTTTGGATCATCTTACTCATCTTTGTTACTACTTTCGCACTCCCTGCAGCGAATTTTCTACTCCTCAGGCTGACGGGCTCAATAAATGATTTGAGTATGCCACATAGGCACCAGCGAATATTGCCCTTTATCTTTATTTCCGCTATTTACGTTTTTGTTACGGTGATGTTTTATTGGAAGTTCCCAATTCCCAATCTTTTAAGATTAATGATGATTGTGAGCACGATGGTAGTGTTTGCTACAGTAGTTACTTTTTTTTACAAACTGAGTGTACATAGCCTGGCCATGTGGGGAGCTGTAGGAATGATGTTGCCCATGAATAAAGTGTCGGAGGTAGGCAGTTTATTGATCCCAACAGCTATCGTTATAATCATTGCTGGCGTTGTGATGTCAGCTCGTCTTGCACTCAATGCACATACTCCACGTGAGATTTTGATTGGAAGCACTTCAGGGTTTGCAATTGGTTTTTTTGGAATGATAATTCTATTCTGATATATAATTTAATATGATGGATTTCAAGTTTATTAAATATGAGTTGAATGATGGTGTAGTCACCATCACGCTTAACCGCCCTGAGGTCTATAACGCTTTAAATGACGCCATCACGTATGAGCTTCAGGATGCTTTTAAAGCAATTGCCCGAGACAAGGAAGCGCGCGTAGTGGTACTCACAGGAGAGGGAAAAGCTTTTTGTTCAGGCCAGGATTTGAAAGCAGTGTCAGGAGCTGAGAAGAGATCTTTTTTGGACTCATTGCGCAAAAGGTACAATCCGCTGATTACTGCCATGCAAACTTTGCCCAAGCCTATCATTTGTAAATTGAATGGTGTAGCGGCAGGAGCAGGATGCTCTATTGCGTTGGCTTGCGATATGATTGTAGCTGCTGAGGAGGCAACCCTTATTGAGGTTTTTATCAATATTGGCCTGGTGCCGGATTCAGGTTCATCTTATTTTTTACCACGCATGCTGAGTAGGGCTAAGGCGTTTGAAATGTGCACGATGGGTAGCAGGATAAAAGGAAAGGAAGCTGAAACATTAGGTCTTGTAAATAAGGCTGTACCAGCGGAACAATTGGATAATGCAGTTGCTGAGTATACTACCTACTTTGCTAAAGCGCCTACTAAGGCCATTGGACTGATAAAGAAAATGCTAAATAAATCAACACAGTCTTCATTGGAAGAAATGCTTGACTACGAAGCCTACTGTCAGGAAATAGCTGGAAGCACCAATGATTACAAAGAAGGTGTTGACGCTTTTCTTGAAAAAAGAAAACCTGATTTCTCAGGAAACTAAAACCCGTTGATAGAGATACCTGTAGTAAAGGCATTCATGCTTGTCTTCTCAGGTCCTTTGTCCACCTTGAACAGTTGCGAGGTGTTGTACTGAAAGAATAAATTAAATCCACCTATTCCTATTCTGGTATAAAAGCCATAGCGGATATCATTAAGTCCGTGGTTTTGTTTGTCTTTGATGGTTTTTGTTTCACCGTCTTCCTTGTACTTTATTTTAGTGAATGCATCCAGTAACACGCCACCCCGAACGCCAGCAGCTACGTTAAAACTTCTGGATATATCGTCTGGATTCGAATCAAACCTTAATTCTATAGGGACATCAAAATAGTTGGCAACGATCATAGATTTTTTTGTACCAGGATATAAGGTGGCCGAATTTACGAGGGCGTAAGTACCATCCGTTCCAGGGGTGGGGTTGAGGGTAAAATTATTAGTGAGTTTGTACCTGTCCATACCGAGTCCGGCACCGGGAACTATACTGAATTTAGTTTCCCACAACCTGAAAGGATATTGATAGTAAAGATTGATGGTTCTTGAACCCCAAAAACCGGTGTCAAAATTGTCAGGAGCGTTCAGTCCATTATTTACCCCGATGTCTATTAAAAAAGATCCTGGGATATTCACCCTGGTCGATTTCCTTGATGTCTCTTGAGAAAATGCGGAAAATGAAATTCCAACGAGAAAGATAAACACAACTGCACTCCTGATCATAATCCAATTTTAATTTTAAAGCATCAAAAATAGGTTATTTGGCGACAGGTGCCAAGACCTTCTTTGGTTGAAAGATTTTATTCCTTTACACTTGCAAACCTATTTAACGCCCTGGATAACCAATCTGGGGTGATTCTGGGTCTGTAGCTCAACTGAATAAAGCGTCTGATTAAGGATCGCCTGCCTGCCGCAGGCAGGGAAGACTCTCCTCAAAACTTATAGTGATTCACGTATTGAAAACGTAGTTTGCCAACGGAATTGCTTCGTTTATAGGATTGGTTTTCAATTACCTTTTGCACGGAAGAATTATTCCGCTATTTTTGCAGTCCTTATCAGCAATTGCGCTGATTTTAATGGGCCTGTAGCTTAACTGAATAAAGCATCTGACTACGGATCAGAAGACTCGGGGTTTGAATCCCTGCAGGCTCACTTATTACCTTCCTTACCTTCTTCATTCGGTTAGTATTTCCATGACTCCACATTACATTTATGTGATAAAGAGCGAAAGGATGGTCGTCTCTATAAAGGACTGAGTGAAGAACCGGATAGAAGATTACTTTCTCACAATAGTTGAAGAGTTAATTCCACAAAGGGATACAGGCCTTGGAAAATTGTTTATACTGAATGCTATCCTTCTTTTGAAGAAGCTAGAGCCAGAGAATTATTTCTAAAATCAGGTAAGGGGAGGGACTTTTTGAAATCTTTGAATTTATAGATAGCTAACTAATTTCTTATAAAACTGCCAATTCATTATTATCATTTTTTCTAAACGCAGAGGGAAAATGTAGGACAAGACCTAAACACCCCACGTCCGATATTTCTTTTTAAAATAGAATAATGACAGGATAATGAGGGCACTTCCGGCAATCGAAAGCACATATCCTGTGGACATGAAAAAATTCAGCCAGCTCATATTGGCCTGACCAAAGGATCGGTAAATGAGCACACCCATACTGCCCACATAACCTACTGAGTCGGCCAGATAGATGAGAAACCCCACCGTGCTGATGTATTTAAAGGCAGCGATAATGCGATCAAAAAATATGCTGTTGAACTGTATATAACCAAAGTACAAGCCCATTCCTACCAATACCATCCATGCCGGGGCTCCGATCCATTCCTTTTCAAAGGCAAAGGTGCTGACCCCAACCAGTATCATACCAAATAATACAATGAGGTGGTTGATGATCATAGCTTTGTAGTTGTTTTTGATAATCATCAGACTGCCTATTACCACCAGCACCACAATGGTTACGGGAAGTTCTGTGGCGGTGAAGATAGCAGGTTTGTCTCCATAGCCCAATTCCACCCAAATGTCTGCTGCAAAATTATCCCGCAAGTCACGGAACACAGTCAATAATGTGTAAGTGAGCACGAGTAGTATCAATCCCGGGCCAAAGGTCATAGCAAATTTCATCCGATCCTTTGCCATCATGGGAGATCGTTTTGTTCTAAGCGCTTCATCTTCTGCAGTTGGAGGCGGAATCTTATTGAGCAACCACAAAAACAAAAGCATAGGAAGGTAAAACAGAAGTGATGCTGTAAAAGGCATCCACATATTGGAAACTCCCCAATCCACCATGACAAAACTTGCTACGGTTTTGGCAAAACCAGAAGCGAAAATAAAACTGACAGAAAGACTGGCGCCTAATACTTCAGTAAACTTTCTTCCTTCAAGGTAGCCAAACATAAGACCCCACACCATCCCTAAAGGGAGTCCATTGAGGAACATAAATATAAGATTATAGGGCGCAGGTGTTAAACCAAAGCCTAGCCAGGCCAACATGGCAATACTGAGGGCGATAAATATACCTCTTCCTCTGTTGTCGCTGCCCGATTCTGAGACTACTTTGATTCCAATGAATTTGGAAATCATGTAGCCCACTGCCTGTGAGATGACCATCCAAACTTTGAAGTCTGCCCCAAGAAATGTGATGTCTTCATAAATACCTGCGCCAAAGGTTTTTCGCACTGCAAATATGCAGGCGTAAGTACAAAACGCAGCCAGTGAAGTATAAAAGGCGAATGTAAAACCACTGGCGTTGCGGAGCCATTGGGTGATGGGATGTTCTTTTTCAGTAAGCACACTCATAGTAAGGAGGCGGGTTCAATTTATTCCATCTTACAATATGCCTAATTTTTATTAACTGATTTATAATTATTTGATAACCATTAAAAAATGATTGTGGATTGAGGCAGAACGGTGCACAGATTCGGCCTCACCCGAAGGGTATTATCTTTCATGGAATCCATATTGATCCTCAACTCAACCAATTGCTTTGGCCGGGATGTTCCAATTTGTGTATCGGATAATATTACCTGACAGAAGGGATTACAGTGACTTAGATAACTGATTAGTAGGTATTACTTCTCAATGACCTCCGAGGTGTTGACGGGATCTTTTGCCTGACTCCGTTCTTCCCATCTTGAGAGAAAGATAATGATCATCACAACAATCAGAATAACAACAAAGAATCCAAACACACGTATCACTTTTTTTATACGCTTATTATCTTCGTGTCGTTTTAAGACAGAATTATAATTTCTAAACCGCTCGATTCCCCGGGCAGTCATGCGATGTCTCCGCAATCTGATTTCGTTTCTACCCATCGTACTTGATCTTGATTTTAAATTTCTTTCTTAGTTTATCCAAGGCCCGGTAGGTTCTCATTTTTGCTCCACTTTCTGTAATGTCTAATATGTATGCGATTTCTTTAAAATCCCTTTCTTCATAAAATCGCAACACAAGAACTTGCAGCATATCCTCCGGCAGGTCTTTCATGAAGTCAATGAGTTTGTTGATCTGATCCTCATCCCAAACTTCATCAGACTCCTCTATCAATTCTTTGATTCGAACTTCCTCAATACTAAAAACTTTTTTGCCCTTCGATTTTCGATAATGTTTCCTGACCTCGTTACTTGCTATTTTATATAACCATGCTGAGAATGGCACTCCCCTTAACTCATATTTCTTAATGTTATTCAATACGTTTACAAATGTTTGAGAGCACAGATCCCCAGCGAGTTCTTCATCATCAGTTTGTCGGTAGAGGTAATAATAGATCCTATCGAAATACTTCTCATACAAAGAGGCAAAAGCCGCAGGGTTGCTTTTGGCTTTTTGGATGATAGATTCCTCTTGTCGTATTTCTTCTTCCGACATATGTCATTTATTCTTCAATAATAATGCAAAGACTAAGTGGAAGTCACAAGAAATGAAATGGGATAGTTTTCAATTTACTTGAGAAGGGTACTTAGAATAACCAGATCATGGATCTTATCGGTTTCCAGTTGAAAATTTTCATCATAAGCACCCCACGAACTATTGGCTACATAGTACAGTTGATCTTTGTTCAGGCATCCCATGGTGGGCTCACCAAAGGCAGGATGTTTTCGATCAATAATGGATGCTTTTTGAATCTTTGTGAGACTTAGATCAAGTGTATATTGTGTTACCCGATTTGGGATGACTCCATTTTGAATGGCTATCAAGCTGTTGTTAAAATACAGAAGACCGTCAATTCCTTTAAGAGAATCTTTAATATCAATTTCCAACTGGATTAATTTTCTATTAGAAGTATCCAATTGATAGGGGCCTTTGATGTAATCGGCAATAAATAGATAACGATCATCTGAAGAGAAAGTAATTCCCTGAATGTTCCAGAATTCTTCTGAGGTGAAGTAGGGCTGAAGAGACATGGATGCTTCATCTACAATAAAAATGGTGTTTGTTTTTCCGTCACTAATGAAAACCTGCCCCTCATTATTAATTGTCAGGTCACCAAAAACAGAAATTGTTGTTTCCTGGGTTTTATATTTACCCAGCAGTGCACCATTTTTAAGATTGAATTTGAAAACGGCAGAGTGTAACGTAGAATCATATCCCTCCATCTCCGGCATTGGACTTGCACAGGCCCACAGAATATTATTTTCCTTATCTATTTGTAAATCAAAAACAGCAGAAAGTCCAAACTCACCTGATTTTGTGAAGTCCGTTAGCTTTCCATTTTTATCTCGCTTCATTATTTTTTTCTTATGTATGCTGGCGAAATAAAACGCATTGTTACTTTCATCAATCGTTATTGATTCAATATGCGATCCATTATCTTTTATCGTGAAAGCAGTATCCGATTGTATCTCTACTTTTTGAAGTTCCTGTTGCAAATTCAACAGGGATTTAAATTCGGCAGTATTTCGAATGGGCTCGAAGTCTTCAATATTTAGATCAAAACTGGCATCAATGTAGATTGCCTTTCTTAAAGCCGATAAGGCTTCCTCTGATCTATCAACATGAGCGGCAGCAATTCCTAATTGATATAAGATAACCTGATGGTAGGGGTGAAGGTTATTGGCCTCAACTATATTTTTATAAAATTCTTTATAGTCTTTATTCCCATAAGCGGCTTTGGCGGAATTATAATAGTGTTGTAAATCCTGTGATACCGCCTTTGAAGTGGCAATGAGATTTAAGAATAGATAAAAGACTAAACAGAAAAGAAGCTTATTCATTGCGAAGTGTTTCTGTGGGATTAATTGTGGCCGCTTTGAGTGCTTGATAACTGGCAGTTAAAAAGGCAATCAGCACACAACCGATAACTGACAGAGCAATTGCTATTGGGCCAATCGTAGTTTTGTATGCAAAATTGCTCAACATCTCATTGATAGCATAGAGGGCTAAAGGAACAGCAATTATTATTGAAATAAGAATCAGCCTTGTGTATTCATTGGTGATCAATAGAATGATACTCCCTGCAGTTGCACCTAGCACCTTTCTGATGCCAATTTCCTTCGTTTTTTGGGTGGCAGAAAATGACACTAATCCCAACAAGCCAAGGCAGGCAATTACGATGGCCAGTGTAGAAAAAATTCCAAATAGACTAGCCATTTGTTCTTCCGACTTGTAGAGTGCATTGAATTGTTGATCCATGAACTCGTAACTGAAGGGTCGGTGAGGAGCTACGGTATTGGATATGGTTTTTAATTCTTCAAGTGTTTCGTTCAAAGCGCCAGGATTAAGTTTTGCGAAGGCAAAGTTGTATTCATCAGGCCCGCTAAAAATAGCCAATGGACCTATGGGCATATGAAGAGATGCGAAATGAAAATCTTTCAACACTCCCACAATTTCACCCTTTCGGCCGTTAAGAGATACTTGTTTGCCAATTGCTTCATCTTTATCTAAAAACAAATTGGCCAATGCCGACTCGTTAAGCATAAATGCATAGGTGGTGTCAGTATTGAAATTTTTAATATCATTTTCGTTGAAATCTCTGCCGGAAATAATTTCCATTCCAAGTGAAGGAACAAAATCTTCGTCCGCAGATAAGGCAACAATTGACATGGGGGGATTTTGAGAACCTTGAAGTTGAATACTATATCCACCGTTTATTTCTACAGGAGATTCGGTAGCCCGACCCATTTCAGCTACCCTGCCTGATCTTAAGAACTCGCTTTTGAGCGATGAGTATACCTTCTCAGTTTCTCTATCCAGGGGTATAATGATTGTGTTTTCTCGTTCGTAACCCAGTTTTTTATTTTGAATGAAAGAGATTTGTTGAGTAATGGCAATGGTGCCTATCGTAAGAATAAGTGTAATGCAGAATTGAAAAACGACAAGCCCCTTTCTTAGCCAGATTCCACTTGAAGAAGTTCTGAAATTTCCTTTTAAAATGTTGACGGGTTTAAATGAGGTAATAGCGAGTGCTGGATAGGCGCCAGAAAATAAGGCTACCATTAAAGCAGTGGCAATTACACCCGCAAGAAATAATGGCTCGGTAAGGGTGGAGGGGGCAAAGTTTTTCCCTGTAAGGGTATTGAACAAGGGAAGTAAAAGTTGTGCTAATAAAAAGGCAAAAATCAAGGCGCAAAATGTTATTATGATGGACTCCCCAATAAATTGAGCCATAAGTTGATTTTTGGAAGCGCCAACTACTTTGCGTACTCCTACTTCCTTGGCTCTGAATGCTGCCCTGGCGGTGGCGAGATTGATGTAATTAATACAGGCAATGATAAGGATGAGAAGAGCAATACCTGCAAATAAGTATACATATTGTATGTTGCCCACAGGCTCCATTTCGGTAGAAGCTTCAGAGCGAAGGTGTATGTCCTGAATGTTGGTCCAATTGTACTTCACATAATCTCCTGGACTGGTGATTTCATCGGCAAGCGCCTTTTTTACCAGATCATTTGTTTTTTGTTCAATGGCCCTTAAGTCTGCATTCTTATCGAGTAATACGTAAGTCAGGTAGTTCGCACTCCACCAAATCTCACTCTTTGATGCATTCAGCGAGGAGAAAGATCCAATAAAATCAAAATTGAGATAAGAATTCTCGGGTGCATCCTTTGTCAAACCTGTTATGGTATATTCTTTATCATTGTTGATCAGTAGTGTTTTTCCAATGGGGTCTTCCTGTCCAAAATATTTTTTTGCCATGCTCTCCGTAAGAACTACAGAGTTAGGTTTTGTAAGGGCAGTTTTTGGATTCCCTTTCAATAATGGATAAGTAAGCACGTCAAAGAATGTGCTGTCAGCAAAATAAAATTGTCCTTCCTGAAAAAGATGGTCATCCTTCTTCACAATAAAAGGATTGTAGGAGGCAGGATTATATAACCTGACACCGGACTTTACTTCAGCAAAGTTTTTTTGTAATGTAGGCAAGAGAGCGGTTGGGGAAACAGCATGTTTGGCGGATTGCCCTCCGAAACTCATTTCCATTGAAACCCGATAGATATTATCTGCGTTGGTATGAAAGCGATCATAGCTAAGCTCATGCCTGATCCATAATGCCAGCAAAAGACTGATGGAAATACCGAGGCCAAGGCCAAAAATATTAATAACTGAATAGCTGAAGTGTTTTCTTAAGTTTCTGAGTGTGGTGAGAAAGTAATTCCTGAGCATAAGTAGGGGTTTTTTACTTTATTGGACTGGTTTGGGGTGTGTTTGGTTGCATTAAAAACGGTATTTGAATCACTTTGGATGCGAAAAAATGAAACTCTTGCCAATTCAGTAGTCAAAGGGAGGGCATTTTACAAACCCTTTATCAGATTGACGTAAATTGCGGTACGATGGTTATCACAAATACAACTACTTTCGGGAAGCAAATGAGGCGGTTGGTTTTTGTCGTTTTCTTTTCAGGCGCGGTAACCATCTCACCGCTGTGGGCACAGCAATATTCGCTGCGGCAATACACAGCGGTGGATGGCCTTCCGCAATCTCAGGTCAACATGATGGTGGAAGATAAGGAGGGGTACCTCTGGATAGCCACCAATGGAGGAGGTCTTGCCAGGTTCGATGGCAACGAATTCAAAGTTTATACCACCCGGGATGGACTATCAAGCAACATCATTCAATATCTAAAACTAGATTCCAAACAGAATTTATGGATCATCAATCCGATTGGTCTTGCCAGATTCAATGGAATTGATTTTAAAAAATTTATACCTCAGGGACCGCATGCAAAGCTCAGTATACGCAGGGTATTTGAAGTAAACGACACTGTCTTTTTTGTAAACAGCCAAAGGGCACTCGGTAAAATATATAATGATTCCATCTATTATTGGAATAAGCCAGTGAAAGATGAACGACTCATACTCTACACACATCTGATGCCTGGGAAAGAGATATGCCTTTATCTCAATGACAGTAGTTTTATGATTAAGTCCTCCTATGGTGAATATTCATTGAATCATTCCAAAGACTTCGACTTTGCACTTTCTATTTTCAATTTTAAAAAGGAGGTATGGATAAATACAGAGAAAGGTTACTTCTCCATTGATACGCAAAAACGGAGGTTCGTAAAACGTGTAATGGAAATTAAAAATCCCATTATCCAATATGACAGCATCAATGATGTATACTGGACAAGGCATGAGAGCAACCTTCTGATGGAAAGAAAAACACAGAATAAACACCGTATCGATACTATACTGCGTGACGTTAATATCAATCAGATTTTACCTGACTCTGAAGGCAATACCTGGTTGGGAACTTCCGGGTCGGGACTTTATAAATATTTTGTTAAAGACTTTGATAAGTTCGGTGATGATCAGTTGGGGTCTGTGCTGGCCCTTGAAAAAGGAAAGCAAGGTGAGCTTTGGATCGGCACTTTGAATAAAGGAATTTGGAAAGAAACCAATGGTTTATTAAAACATTATGACGTAGGAACAGCAACCGAGATAAATGTGATTCGTGCTGATGAAAATGGCGAAATATGGGTGGGGTCTTATAACGGATTGGGGCGGTATGATGCAGTGGCAGATCGGTTTGATTGGTTTACGCGAGAAGACGGAATCGCCAGCGCCTATATCAATAGCCTGGACATCGATCAAAATGGAAATGTTTGGTATGGGACCAGAGCAAATGGAATCGGCTATTATAATGGAAGGGAATTTAATAACCTTTCACTCAACGAAGGACTTGAAGTAAGAAATGTGACTGCCCTAAGATGTTTCCCAAAATTTAATTCTGTATTTGTGGGTAGCGAATCTGGTCTATCTGTTATAAAGAATGATTCTATTATCAGAAAAATCCCATTACCCGAGTTTGCGAGTACAATTATCAACTCTATAAATCCCTATAAAGATTCACTTTTGATGTTGGGTTCGGGTGGAAGCGGCATCATGTTTATCGATCCTGTATCGTTTAAGCGGAAGACAATTTCAACGGTGGATGGTTTGCCCTCTGACTTTATATATTTTGTAGCTGCAGACAGTGATGATGTTATTTGGATAGGCACTGAACAGGGAATCACAATGCTTAGACTTAATGATCAGCTGGAGATTGAGCAAAACCTACACTATGGTTATGAAAACGGATTGGAAGGTGTGGAGACAAACCGCAATGCGTTTTTTTTGGATGGAGAAAAGTACTTTGGATTGATTGACGGAGCCTATCGCTATAATGAGCTTCCCAGAGAGGGTTGGAGTTCCTTTCCGTTACACCTTCGAGATTTGGAAATATTTTATGGGCAATACCCAAGTCGGGACTATACCGATAGCCTTTCTGGTTTTTTCAGGTTGCCGTACAAACCAGAATTTCCTGCAGATAGGAATCATATTACATTTCACTTTAACCAGGTTGATAAACGTTATCCTTCATCAGTAAGGTTTAAATATTACCTGGAGAACTTTGACAAAACATGGTCGCAGCCGTCATCTGTTGGCAGTGCAACATATGGCAACCTCCCTCCAGGCAGTTATGTGTTCAATATTGTTGCTACCAATAACCAGGGCAGTTGGGATAAGGTACCATTAGTCTACCCCTTTGTTGTCAAAGCACCATTTTATCAAACTGCGATCTTTCAGATTTCAGTAATCCTCATATTGTTCGGCATTATCGTATTGATCTTTTACCTGCGTATACGAAAGAAGATCAATAAGATGATGGAGGTGGAGCGCATAAGACAACAGGAACAAGAAAGCTTACGCAAAGAAATTGCAAGAGACTTTCATGATGAGATGGGAAATCAACTGACAAGAATTATCAATTATGTTAGTTTGATGAAACTGAATAAGAATGGTAATGCGGTGGCTTTGTATGACAAGGTGGAGGAGTCTGCAAAATACCTTTATACTGGAGCAAGGGATTTTATTTGGAGTATCGACCCAGGTAACGATGAGTTGTCTAAACTCTTTTTACACATTCGAGATTTCGGTGAAAAATTGTTTGAGGAAAAAGGAATGATGTACCGTGCCCTCAACAGTGTAAATGAAAACGTGCGCATTCCCTACGGATTTAGTAGAGAAGCCAATCTCATTTTTAAGGAGGCGATGACCAATACTTTTAATCATTCCGGAGCAAAGAATGTGACCTTCACTCTGAAGCTTCAGGAGGATGCTTATGTATTGAAGCTGGTAGATGATGGCAAAGGATTCGATAAAAAAACGCTTGAGAAGATGAACGGCTTAAAAAATATGCGTACAAGGGCAGAAAGAATTGGAGGTATTCTGTATATTCAAAGTTACGCTGGGGCAGGGGCTGAAATAAGCCTATTGCTGCCTATACATATATTTAAAGAGAAGATATGAGCTCTGAACCTAAAAAACGAGTCCTGATTATCGAAGATGATCCGGAAATCAGAAGCAGCTTTACCATGATCGTGGATAGCTCACAAAAGTTTACAGTAGTAAATGGCTATAGTAATTGTGAAGATGCGATTAAACATTTACACTCGGATAAACCGGATATTGTATTGATGGACGTTGAGTTGGCGGGTGGTATGAATGGAATAAAGGGTACCAAAATCATAAAAGAGAAAAGCCCCAGTTCTGATATTATCATGGTTACTGTGTATGAAGACAGTGAGATGGTTTATGAGGCCCTCAAATCGGGAGCTTCTGGTTATATCACCAAGAGCGCTAATTATATGGAACTGCTTTCTGCATTGGATGAAATAACAAAGGGAGGAGCGCCCATGAGCAGTAAAATTGCCAGAATGGTGATTGATAATTTTCATCTCAACCCAAACACACCGCTTACCAAACGAGAAACTGAAATATTGCAATTGATATCCGAAGGCAAGACGTACACCCAAATTTCCGAAGAACTCTTTATTTCTAAGGAAACCTCTAAAACGCATATTAAAAACATCTATTCAAAATTGCAGGTGAGAAGTAAATCAGAGGCCATCGCAAAAGCCAATCAGGATAAACTCATCTAGCTCAAATCCTTTTGTATCTATTAATGGCCGTTCTTGGTAACAGGGATGGCCATTTTGTTTTTTGCCTTTTGAATGGCCCGAATAATCTTTAGATTTAAGATCGTACAAAAAATATCCCAATTATGAATATTAAATCCTCTCTAAGCATCCTACTGTGTTTGGTTTCTATAAGCCTTTTTGCACAACGGAAAAAATCAAATAAGGAGCCTCAACCTCAAACTGTCGTCCAAAAGTCAGCCATAGCGACTAAAACAGATGGAATGAAAAAGTACGAAGGCTTCTTCGAGTTTTATTATGATGAAAAGCAGGATAAGATATTCTTGGTCATTGATAAATTCAATGAAGAATTTTTATACATCAATTCACTTTCAGCAGGTATTGGCTCTAATGATATTGGACTGGACAGAGGCCAGCTTGGTGGAGAGAGAATAGTGAAATTTGACAAAAGAGGACCAAAAGTATTATTGATTCAGCCCAACTATAGGTATAGGGCCAATAGTGATAATGCCATGGAACGCAGGGCAGTTGAACAAGCATTTGCACAATCTGCCTTGTGGGGCTTTACGGTGGTTGCAGAAGAGACCAACCGTGTGCTTGTAGATGCTACTGATTTTTTTCTGAGGGACTCACATGATGTAATCGGCCAGCTTAAATCTAGTAAACAGGGAAATTATTCTTTGGATAAATCCCGTTCAGCTATTTACCTACCCAGGGTGAAGAGCTTTCCGAAAAACGCTGAGTTTGAAGCCACCATTACTTTTACGGGAGATGCTACCGGCAATTATATCAGAAGCGTTACACCCACACCTGATAATGTTACCGTTAGGTTACATCATTCGTTTGTCGAACTGCCTGACAATGATTATGAACCACGGAAGTTTGATCCACGCGCTGGATATGGCGAGATGTCGTATTATGATTATGCAACTCCTATTAATGAGTCAGTCGAAAGACAATTTATCAGAAGACATCGGTTAAAGAAAAAAGACCCTACTGCAGCAGTGAGTGAGGCGGTGGAACCCATCGTTTATTATCTTGATCCTGGTGTTCCAGAACCTGTTCGTTCAGCACTACTTGATGGAGCGCGATGGTGGGATCAGGCTTTTGAAGCTGCGGGTTACAAGGGTGCATTTCAGGTGAAGATGTTGCCAGATGATGCTGACCCAATGGATGTGAGGTATAACCTTATTCAATGGGTGCATCGATCAACACGTGGTTGGTCCTACGGTAGTTCGGTTGACGACCCCCGGACTGGTGAAATTATAAAAGGACACGTGTCATTGGGATCACTTCGGGTACGTCAGGATTTTTTGATTGCCGAAGGATTGCTTGCCCCGTATGAAGAAGGTAAGCCAATGTCAAAGGAAATGGAGCAGATGGCAATGGCCAGACTGAGACAATTATCTGCACATGAAGTAGGACACACCTTAGGACTGGCGCACTCCTACTCTTCAAGTGCTGAGAACAATGCTTCTGTGATGGATTATCCTCACCCTTATGCTGAGATTAAAGACGGTAAAGTAAGTCTGGCGAATGCGTATGATGATAAAATTGGAGCGTTCGACAAAATGTCCATTACTTATGGATATCAGGACTTTCCTCCGGGAACAGATGAGGACAAAGCGCTTAACGACATTATTCAAAATTCCTTAAAGGCAGGATTGACTTTTCTTTCCGATCAGGATGCCCGACCTTTCGGAAGTGCGCATCCATATACTCACCTTTGGGATAATGGAGCCGATGCATCTGATGAATTACTTCGTATGTTGGATGTTCGCGCTTTAGTATTAAAAAATTTCGGGGAGAACAATTTAAAACCCAATGCCCCAATGGCGCAATTGGAAGAGGTGCTTGTGCCCATGTATTTCTTTCACAGGTATCAGGTACAGGCGGCAGCAAAAGTAATTGGCGGACTGAATTACCGATATGCATTGCGTGGAGATGGACAGCCAATAGCAGAAATGGTTTCCCCACAAGATCAAATCAAGGCAATTGAAGCTGTTCTTAAAACAGTAGACCCTGCTGTGCTGGCGCTACCGGAGAGTGTCATTAAACTGATTCCTCCTCGGCCACTTGGTTATTCAAGGCACAGAGAGGTTATAAAAATAAGAACAGGCTTGACTTTTGATCCTCTTTCAGCGGTGGAAAGTGCAGCAGATTTGAGTTTTAGTTTATTACTACATCCTGAAAGAGCGGCCCGTCTTTTTGAATATCACTCCAGAGATGCCCGACTCCCAAGTTTGGAAAGTGTAATGGATAAGGCAATTAGCTACACCTTTAAGGCAGCTATAAAACCTGGTTATCAAGGTGCTGTTCAAATCACTGTTAATAATGTGTTGTTGACCAACATGCTTTCTCTGGCAGCAAATGATGAAGCCTCCACTCAGGTAAAAGCCATTGCCCATTTGGAAATAGACAAATTAAAGACCTGGCTCAATAGTAAGGTGAGATCCACGAGTGATGAAGATTGGAAGGCACATTACAACTATGCGTTGACTCTGATTGATCGTTTTGAAAAAAACCCGGATGATTTTAAGAATGAAACTCCGTTAGAAGCCCCTCCCGGTCAGCCCATTGGTGACATTGGTTTAGAGTATTGCGGAAATTAACAATTGGTGTTGAGTCATCTGATCAAAATAGGTCGGATGGCTTAATGACCTCCATCAAACCATTTCTTAAAGTCGTTCACCTTGTCGCGACTGACAATAATGTCTCTTTCCCACTTTACATGGGGAGTAATTTTTAAACGACTATTGGAATAGACCACCACATCTTGTATGGCTGAGATGTTGAGAATATAAGACCTGTTTACTCTGTAAAATATTTTTGGATCCAGTATTTCATCTAAAGACTCAAGTGTGTAGTCAATAATAAATTTTCTTTGTTGATTAGTAATTAAATAGACATCTCTTCCATCGGCAAAGAGAAAGCTGATCTCATCACTGGTAATAGATCTGATGTGCTCCCCTAACTTTACCATGAACCTGTTTTTGTAATTCCTGGAGGGAGAAGCCGATAATTGTTCTATGGATTTAGTTTTCTCATCGTTCCACTGGAGTTGGGAACTTAAGGTCTCTAATTTTTTTAAACTAACGGACAGATCGGTAAATGTGATGGGCTTAAGTAAGTAATCAATGCTGTTGACCTTGAAGGCATCTAATGCAAATTCATTATAGGCCGTAATAAAAATGATGGGCTTCTCAATTTTGATTTCCTGAAAAATGCTAAAACTTATCCCATCCTTTAACTGTACGTCCATAAAAATAAGATCAATCGCATCTTGATTTTTATTTAACCAGTTAACGGTATCCCGTACAGTCTCTGTTTTATGAACCACATTAATCGAAGTGCTGTATTTTTGAAGGTAACGCTCCAGCTTTTCAGCAGCAGGGGCTTCATCTTCAACGATTAACACATTCATGGCCAATGGATCACTCATACCGTTATGTCACTTGGTTGTTAGTTAGTAATACGCACCAGTGGAAATTTAATATAGTTTTCTTGATCTGCTTTTACCTGCACAAATGGTTTTTCACTAAAAAAAGAATAGGATCGCTGCAGTTTTTCAAATGATTCCTGGCTGTCTTCCGGTGTAACCAATCGCTCGTTGAGGGTGTGATTCATAACAAGATACCCATCTTCCAGATAACATTTAATATCAAGGGGTACATGAGGAGCAATTAATGTATTTCTCACCACATGGTCAATCGATACAATTAGCGACCCTGGGATTAAATGTACATTATCCTCATTGACCTGCATGTCCAGGTTAATCTGATTTTGGTATTTAACATTTAAAATTGCGGTAAGATAGTTCACAGCTTGAAGCTCTTCAGCAAGTGGAATGAGTTCTTTGTTGCGATTGACAATACTGTACCTATAGATGCCGGCCAAATTATCGATCAGCTCGTCAGCATAATCAACATTTTTGTGAAGGGTAATGATCAAGCTTTCTAAACTCTCATAAAGAAGATTTGGATTCACATCATTTTTAAACGAATTAAACTCCGATTCAAGATTGTCACGCAATACCCTTTCTTCCTCTATTTTTATTTTATTCTCTCTAAATAGAAATACCTGGCTAAAGAACAGAATGTTGTACAGCAGTCCCCCGGCTCCGTAAACGATGAGAAATAAATTGAGTTCAGAAGAGCCAATGCTAAAACCAATTACCCAGCGGAAATAGACAGAAATAGAAATGCCAACTAGTGTAAGCGAGATCAGAAGTGTCAGTATCATTTGATAAATGATTCTTGTTTGAATGCTTCGTTCACTGGATAATTTCTTATTGAAGCCCCAGATGACCAGCCGCATGGATTCGAAGGCAATGTAACTTAGGGCGATGCAGACATAAAGCTCCTGATTGTTGAATGTTTCATTTAACTGCTCTACCGTGTTATTGATTAGAATAATTAAAAGGTAAACCAATATCCCAAACATTGGAGCGGCACCAAGGCGAAAGAATGCATTATGGATAAAAAACCTCGGCATTAATGAAGATTGGGGTAAGGGATAATAATGTCATCTGTGTTGCTGATTGTATTGATAACAGGAAGCTGAACAACAAACTTATCGGTGTCTTTGATAATGATTTTTTCATTCGTAAAGAACTTATACCTGTTTTTGATATTGGCAAGGCCTATATTCAGGCTGTGGGCATTTGATGCGATTGTTTTGGTGCTGCTAACATTAATGAATGTGTTGTCCTGAGCTGCAATGTAAATGAACAAGGGATGGCTTTTTGATATCTCATTGTGTTTCACCGCATTTTCGATGAGCATTTGAATGGCTAAGGGAGGAATCTTGGAATCCATGAGCCGAGAAGGAATGTTAATATCTAATTGAAGATGATCCTGATACCGCACCTGCATAAGGTAATAGTAGGATTTTACGAATGCCAATTCCTCTGAAAGGGTAACCAGTTTTCTCTTTTGGTTGTTAATTACATAGCGAAAGGTGTCGGCCATTCTTCTAATGAACTCTTCCGCTACTTTGCTGTCTTTATATAAAAGTGAGGAAATGGTATTGAGACAGTTGAATAAATAATGTGGACTTATTTGGCTTTTTAGTGATTCAAATTGAAGTTCCATTTGCCAGCGTTCTGATCTAAGTTGATCAACCTGGGTAGATGCAAAATATCGGTAGGAATAAAACCATCCGTAGAACACCTCATAGATAAAAAGAATGATGAGATTGAGTATTCCTAGTTTCCAAATCTCTTCGTGCCATTGCAGATAGAAGGGCTCGGCCTTTTGTTTGTAATACAATACAATGCTATAACCAAGTACACCTAATAATAGCGAAACAGCGATGAAGTTGAGTAAAAAACCAGCAACAAATCTGGTAAAGAACATTTTTTTCCAACTGATAAATTTATCCAATGTTTTATCAATAGCACTCACCATCAGACTGGATAAGTTTGCCATGATAACACTGATAACAAAAAAGTATTTCTCTTTTGCCAATGTGGGCAGCGTGCCCGTTTCACTATAAAAAAGATAAACAAAAATGGATATGCCAAGTACTGATACGATGACAAAAAATATCAAGTACTTTTTCATTGATACTTGCAAATGGATGAATGATTGCACACCATTAAACTACTGAATAAAAATAAGTTGGGGAAATGAACTTCAGTTCAATTATCGTTTATTGCCCTCATTACCCTTCCATAATAGGTTTCAGAGTCAATTTTTTTTGCTGCCAGATTAAACGCATCTTTTACCCGTTCGTGGCTATTTCTAATTTTAGGAGCTGCGGTTATTAGCACTTCGGAAAGATAATGATCCGATTCTATTCTGCCGGCAGCTTCCAAAAGAGTGACCATATTGTTGTCGCTCAACGGGTGAGAGAGTGCATCTTTCAGTATGAGTGTAGCATAGTGATCACTATCGAGCGATCCTGCTCTTGTCATCAATTGGGTAAACACCTGATCATTTATTTTTTGTTTCTCCAGAATAACTTCAAGTACCATACTGCTGTAATGATCAGAATCGATTGATCCCGTAATGTTAATCAACGTCATCTGTAGGTCATCTGTGATGGGGTCACGCAATAGTGAGGTAAGCACTTCCGATTTATAGTGATCCGAGTCGATATCTTTTACGGATTCGAGTGCTCTTTGGAATGAAGTATTTGAAAGCCCATTTTTATTTAATGCCCTGTTGAGAACAACACTTCGGTAATAATCTGAGTCAATCGTTTTGGATGTGTTGATCATCTCACCGATGATTTCATCATCCAGGTTTTCCTTCCTTAATAAGGAGGTAAGCACTTCTGTTTTATAATGATCGGAGTCCATTGATCCTGCCGACTTCATGATTATCTTGACTGCATTGTTGGTAATAAACTCAGATTCTAAACCAGTTTTAATAACTTCTGTTTTATAATGATCAGAGTCCATTTCATTAGTTGCCCTAAATGCTGCTTCGAGTGCATCATTCGACTTCACAAATTTGGACATGTTGTTTTTTAGGAACCCCGCCAGGTAATAGTTAGAGTTAAGTGTTCCGGCAATATGATCTATAACTCTTGAATAATCGCTTGGTTTGATGGCCTGCTTCATCAGCAGGTTGGCATAATGAGATTTTACGTAATTACTCGCCAGTCTGTCGATTTCACTTAAGACTGCAGGTGGGCCACCTTTTTTAAAGAACCGATCTACCCGGCTTTCTGCTCCAATGGTGGTGCTGCGAACCAGCTCGGGTAATACCTCTGCCATCCACACCCTGCCTGCGGGTTCAAATGGAACTTTGGTTCTTCCCTCGTAATATTCCTTTTTCAACCCATTTGCTTCAGGGGATACGATTAATGTTCTTCGGCTTCCAAAAACGGTCTTTTTTACTTCCAGATAACCATCCGGTGACATACTTTTTATGTCTTTATCATCATCGGTCAATTCAATTTTACCCCTCAATTCCACATCAAAACTGGAAAGGCCACTTCTATTTTTAATGACAATTTTATTATGATCCTGCTTTATTTGAACATTGGCCTCCTGACCATAGTGGCTGATCACTATGGTGGTCAGTAGAAGTGTTACAAGCAAACTTTTAACCTTAAACATATCTTTATGATTCTTTTTACTGATTATACCCACAAATGAAGTATTTAGGTTCACTTCTTACAAGGACTATGCATTGAGCTGCTGAAATAGTGTAGTGAGTTGCAAGGATCAGCATTTGTTTGTTGTGTTGGAGCCAGTAATAGTAACCTAAGCAAGGCGAATTACTTCACCTATTATTTCTAAATTTGAAAAAAATACCCAGAAGTTGAATATTCTTATAGTACTACCGAGTGTTATCCCTGCACCCAAATACGGTGGAACAGAGAGGGTAGTTTGGTATCTCGGAAAAGAACTTATTGAATTAGGACATAAGGTTACTTTTTTGGTAAATGAAGGCTCCTACTGTGATTTTGGTCAAGTCATTTATATTGACAAAAACAAAAGTATTTCTGAGCAAATTCCAGAATCAATTGACCTGGTTCATTTTAATTATTTGCATGACGAAGTGATCGATAAGCCATCGATTACTACAATGCATGTTAATATTAATGATGATCGGACTCTTAATCAGAATACTGTTTTTGTATCAAAAAATCATGCTTCAAGATTTGGATCAACTTCATTTGTTCATAATGGTATGGATTGGAATGATTATGGGGAAATAGATCTCAAAAATAAAAGAACCTACTTTCATTTTTTAGGAAATGCCGCGTGGAGAGTAAAGAATTTAAAAGGGGCAATTGAGGTAATTAAAATAACTAAATCTGAAAGATTAAAAGTACTTGGAGGAAAGAGGTTGAACATCAAGATGGGATTTCGGTTGACACTAAATCATCGAATTAAATTTTATGGCCAGGTGGGAGGTGAAGAGAAAAATAGATTATTAAGATATTCAAAGGGATTAGTTTTTCCTGTCCGATGGAATGAACCATTTGGTTTGGCCATAACGGAGAGTTTCTATTTCGGGTGCCCTGTGTTTGGCACTCCTTATGGTTCTCTGCCAGAATTAGTTTCAAAAGAAGTTGGCTACTTGTCCAACAATGCAGTTGATTTGGCAAACGCAATTCAAAATGTTGATGCGTACTCTAGAGCAAGATGCCATGAATATGCCAGAGATATTTTTAACTCTAAAGCAATGACCAAAGAATACCTGAGTAAATATGAAAAGGTGCTCAATGGGGAAAATTTAAACCCTGCTTCTCCTAAATTGGTAAGTAAACAAGAAGAGAAATTTTTACCCTGGAACTGATGGGTTCATTTTTTTCTTGAAAACGAAAAGCTTTACCTTATTCCCCTTTGCCGTACCGCCTCAAAGACAACAATTGCGGCAGCAACTGAAACGTTCATAGAATCGATTTGTCCATTCATAGGTATAATGATGTTTGCATCAGCGTTTTTTATCCACTCGTCCGTTAACCCAAAAGCTTCACTTCCCATCACGATAGCACATGCAGATTGATAAGATGCACTTGTATAGGGTATGGATCCTTCCAGATAGGTGCAAAATATTTTAATCTGATTTTTCTTTAGCCATGAAATGCTTTCTTCAGAAGTAGCGACCGCGATTTGATTCGTGAATACACAACCAACACTTGATCGTACTACGTTGGGATTATACAGATCTGTTTGTGGGTCGCAAATAATAATCGCATCGACACCCGCTGCATCAGCGGTTCGAAGGATTGCCCCAAGGTTGCCAGGTTTTTCTAATCGCTCCAGAATTAGCAATAGTGGATTATCCTTCAATTCAATATCAGCAAGTTCATGCGTACCTTGCTTAGCAATGCCAATTACCCCACCTGTTGTTTCACGATAGGCAATTTTATCAAATACGTTCTGCCCAATAGGATACAAATGATTTTTGTTAAACCCTGACTGAATAAGAATCTTTTCTTCAATTAAATCAACTGAATAATAAACAGCCTCAACCTCATAGCCATTACTTTTCGCCAGCTTCAGTTCTTTCAGTCCTTCAATTACAAACACGCCTAGCTTTTTGCGTTCTCTTGATTTATCGAGCGACAAAAGATGTTTTACCTTTGGGTTACTCGTGCTGGTGATAACAGGATGTATTTGTAAATTTTTCAATTATCCGGATTTTATTACATGATCGTACTATTACGTTAATGGTCACCATATAAAAACCAAAGGTTGGTAAATTTCGGCTATTTTCATTATTAAATTGGTTTGATGGTTTGTAAGATTAAACTATTCGTATTCATTTCTTTTTTATCGGTCACCCTGTTGGCACAGGATTTGGATTCATTGGTTACGATGCTTGAATCTGCTCCACCAGGAGAGGCCAGGGTTGATTTACTCAATCGCATTGTTACCCAAATGCGGGAAAGGAATATTTACGATGCAGTAAAGTATGGTACAGAAGCAAAAGATCTTTCAAAGAAGATTGACTACCTGGAGGGCTACAGCCTTGCATTGGAAAATTTAGGTTGGATATATTACCGAAGAGGGCTCTATTCAGATGCTTTTGAGCTTTCACAGCAGGCATTGAAAATCACGGAAACATTGGGAGATTCCACTGCAATGGCCAGGTGTTTGAATAACGTAGCTGCAATAAATTATGAACAATCACAATATCGGGATGCAGTAAACAGATTCAATAGGGCCTATCAGATTTCTTCAAGGAAGGATGACATAGAAACAGCTGTAAGGAGCTTGAATAATATTTCCTTTTCCTATTTGGCTCTAAAAAAAATAGACTCAGCAAAATACTACGCATTAAGGGCCATAGAGAGTAGCAGTATCCATCGCGAAGGTTACCTTCCGGCATTTAGCTACCGCATTCTGGGTGATATTGAATTTGAAAAAGGAAATTTAGGAACAGCTCTGGGATACTTCACTGAATCAATGAAAATAGGCGAGGCTACTGAAAACTATTTTATTCAGGCTTCGACTCTTCACCGGATTGGGAAAGTATATGCCAGACAAAAGAAATTCAAAACAGCACTGGAAACCCTCAATAAAAATATACAAATCGCTCAAAAAAATGGATACGCAGATGAGTTGGAGCGAACCTATAAACTAATCTCCGAAATTAATTATTCAAATAATAATGCAGAATTAGCACTGCAATACCTTACTAAACATTTGGCCATTCATGATAGCCTAATGAACCAAAGAAACAGTGAAAGAATGAATTTGCTTTCTGCTCAATTTGAGACAGAACTAAAGCAATCACAAATCGAGTTGTTGACGCAAAATGCGAAAGTCAGAGAAGAGGAGATTAAAAGACAAAAAACACTTGGTTACTTTTATGTAGGCTGTTTTGTGCTGGGAACATCCATTGCAGTTATACTGCTATATAGCAATAAAAAAATCAAGAAAATAAATTTTGAACTTGAGGTTAAAACGGATCAGGTAAAGTCCCAGGCAGCTCAGCTGAGTAATATCAATAAGACAAAAGACAAACTTCTCTCAATAATAAGTCACGATATTCGAAGCCCGCTTTCTAGTTTACGAGGAGTGTTAAATATTTCTCAGGCAGGGGGGATGTCATCTCAGGAGTTCGCTCAGTTAACTACACAAATCCGTGTTCAACTAGATACTGTATATGACGATTTGGAAAACCTTCTTCAGTGGACACAATCTCAATTACAAGGGTTAAATGTTAACCCGGAAGTCTTTGATCTCAAGGATTGTGTAGATGAGGTAACTTTTCTTTTTGAGTCGAGTGCCACAGCAAAGAAGATTAAAATATTTAATCATATTGATGCCAATATTCGGGTAAATGCAGATGCTAACCATGTGAAACTTATTCTTCGCAATCTTTTGTCCAATGCAATAAAGTTTAGTTCTGAGAATGGGGAGGTTATTTTGTCTAACACCATTATAGATAGATATGTTGAAATTTCGGTAAGTGATACTGGGGTAGGATTGAACGAAGATGAAATATCCAGGTTATTTAATCCCTCTGTGCACTTTACCAAAGAAGGAACAGAAAATGAAAAGGGGATGGGAGTAGGGTTGTTGCTTACCAAAGAATTTGTGGAGAAGAATGGTGGGACCATGACGGTTACAAGCGAACCGAATAAGGGTTCAAGGTTTTCCTTCACCCTCAGGAGGGCAGACTAAGTTTGTTACTTTAGGTAAACACCAATACCTTTCGGTTTATGTTAATGCGTCATCCTTCAGGCTGGAAAGAGTATGAACTTATCGACTCGGGCAATTTTGAAAAGCTCGAACGTTTTGGAGATTACACACTGGTGAGGCCAGAGCCACAGGCTATTTGGGAGCCACTATTATCAAAGGAAGAGTGGAAGAAAAAGGCCGATGCACATTTCAACAGGGAACAAAAAGAAAACTATCGTTTTGGTGAAGAGGCAAAAGGCGGATGGAAGAAGAATAAGAACATGCCGGATAGCTGGCAGATTTATTATGACCCATTGAAACTTACTTTACGCCTTGCGCTTACAGGATTTGGACACGTTGGAATATTTCCTGAACAAGCCAACAACTGGGATTTTATAAATGAAACCGTGAGATCCTGGAATGGAGCAGATTCCAAAGTACTTAATCTTTTTGCATACACGGGTGCAGCGTCAGTAGTAGCAAGAATGGCTGGGTCTGATGTCACGCACGTTGATTCCTCCCGCCCTGGGCTCAATTGGGCCAATCAGAATATGCAATTGAACCACCAAAAGGACATCCGTTGGGTTTATGAGGATGCGCTGAAGTTTGTGAAACGGGAAGTCAAACGTGGAAACAAATACAATGGGATAATTATGGACCCACCACCCTATGGAAGAGGTCCAGATGGGGAAAAATGGATGCTTCAGGATAAACTCAACGATCTGGTACGCTTGAGCAGTGAATTATTGGCACCAAAACAGAGATTCTTCATTTTGAGTATGTATGCAGTAGGGCTATCTGCTCAGGTAGGGCTTAATGTTGTGCAGTCGCATTTTCAGGCTGAAAAACCAGAATTTGGTGAGTTTAGTCTTTATTCAAATGAAGGGAGGCACTTGCCTATGGGAACCTTTTTGCGTTTTAGGAGTTAAAAAAGTACCACCAGATTCTAAGCTGGGTTTAACTAATCGTCAAATTAACTCTATCTTTGCGCCCTTTATTTATTAGAAGGGGAATTATAACCTATATGGACGTTAACAAAATCAGAAACATTGCCATCATTGCCCACGTAGACCACGGGAAAACCACCATGGTGGATAAACTGCTACATGCAGGGCATCTGTTCAAAGACCACGAAAATCCAGGTGAACTGATCATGGATAGCAATGATCTTGAACGCGAACGAGGGATCACTATTTTGGCTAAAAATGTCTCTGTACGCTACAAAGACTACAAAATTAATGTTATTGACACCCCAGGTCACAGTGACTTTGGAGGAGAAGTTGAGAGAGTGCTTAATATGGCCGATGGCTGTCTGCTTTTGGTAGATGCTTTTGAGGGGCCTATGCCTCAAACACGTTTTGTATTACAGAAAGCACTTGAATTGGGATTGAAACCGATCGTGGTGGTGAATAAAGTGGACAAGAAAAACTGTACCCCTGATGAGGTGCATGAGTCTGTATTTGACCTCATGTTTGCACTGGATGCCACTGAGGAACAATTGAATTTCCCTACTTTTTATGGCTCGGCAAAGCAAGGCTGGATGAGCACAGACTGGAGACAGCCTACAGAGGATATCACAGCATTACTGGATGGTATTATTGAACACATACCCGCACCATTAGTGGCAGAGGGAAAGACTCAAATGTTGATCACGTCTCTTGAGTACTCGTCTTATATTGGCAGGGTTGCCATTGGGCGGGTGCATCGCGGAGAATTGAAAGTAGGACAACCAGTTGCACTGGTGAAAAGGGACAGGGCTGGTCTTACTAAAACAAGAATCAAGGAGCTTTATATTTTTGAGGGATTTGATAAAAAGAAAGTAGACATAGTAAAAGCAGGAGAGATTGCAGCAATAGTTGGACTGGAAGGTTTTGAAATTGGCGATACAGTAGCTGATATTGAAAATCCGGAGCCACTTAAAAGCATTGCGATTGATGAGCCTACCATGAGTATGCTCTTTACTATTAACAATTCACCATTTTATGGTAAGGAAGGAAAGTTGGTAACATCCCGTCATATTAAAGAAAGACTACACAAAGAGCTGGAGAAGAACCTAGCCATGCGTTTAGGCGAAACTAATTCAGCAGATAGTTTTATTGTGTTTGGTAGAGGAGTACTTCACTTGTCGGTGCTGATAGAAACCATGCGAAGAGAGGGATATGAACTGCAAATCGGCCAGCCGCAGGTAATTTTTAAGGAAATTGATGGTGTGAAATGCGAGCCGATGGAGGAATTGACCATTGACTTACCAGAAGAAGTTTCTGGTAAAGCAATAGAGATAGTTTCAGTGCGCAAGGGTGAAATGGTGAACATGGAGCCTAAAGCGGATCGGATGATTCTTAAGTTTTCGATGCCATCTCGTGGTATCATTGGACTAAGAAGTTATTTATTGAACGTTACAGCTGGAGAGGCTGTGGTAACTCATCGCTTCAAAGAATACCAACCTTACAAGGGAGCTATCCCTGGTAGGATCAACGGGTCGTTAATTAGTATGGAACAGGGAGAAGCTATTCCTTACAGTTTGCACAATCTACAAGACAGAGGAAAGTTTTTTATCGATCCAAGTGATCCTGTTTATGAAGGCCAGGTAATAGGTGAACACAGCAGAGGAGGAGATCTTGTTGTCAACGTTACTAAAACGAAAAAATTGAGTAACGTGAGAGCATCTGGATCTGATGAGAAAATGAAAATTGCTCCTGCTATTAAATTCACATTGGAAGAAGCTTTGGAATACATCCAGTCAGATGAGTATGTAGAGGTAACACCGAAGTCCATACGATTAAGAAAAATTCACCTTAACGAGAACGATCGCAAACGCGAAAGAAATAAAGTAGCCACAAATGCCTAGGCTTTTACTTTTGGTATTGGTTTTTGTGACGGGAACTGCGATGGCGCAAGACCCAAAATGGAAGAAGTGGGAGATAGAAGCCGATACATTGATGAACAGGCAGGACTTTGAAGGTGCCATCAAGTTGTACTCGAAGGCCATCAAATCGTCTAAGCTGGAAGACAAATCCTCCTACTCACCGGTGTATAAAAGAGCTGTTTGCTATTACAGCATCGGTCAAATTGACGCCTCCCTGAAAGATATTGAAACTTTTATGGTGGAGTACCCGAATCTGTTTCAGGGGCATATGCTGAAAGCATTTATCTACAGAGAAACTGATGATACAACAAATCAGTTGAATTCTCTCAATGAAGCCATGGCCCTGCAGCCTGGTGATCCGGGACTTATTAAATGGCGCGCCAGCCTATACCTTGAAGAAGGGGAATACGAGAAGGTAAAAGAAGATTTACAATATGTAAGGGCAATTCAGAATGACCCCGAAGTGGAGATGTACCTTGGGTTTGCCTATTATAACCTTGATCAGGTGGATAGTGCTTTTATTTCTTTGAACAAAGCTATTGAGTTGGAACCAACTTACCTCCCGGCCTATTTGTATGGCGGCTCTTTTAGCTTACAAGAAAGCAATAATGAGATGGCTTTAAAGTACCTCGATGTAGCCCTAAAGCTCGATCCTGAAAATTTAAATGCACAGTTTTACAAGGGCATTGCACTGCTGGAACTGGATAGGGTAGAAGAAGGTTGTAGTTTGCTTGCCAAAGCATTTTATGCTGGTGAAGATGACGCAGGGGATTACTTGAAGGAAAAGTGCTACACTTTAACCCAATAAGCCAAACCTATATCGGCTTGTTCTTGTTCATATCATAACTTATAATTTTAATATACAATCAACGTTAATAGGCTATGTTACGGTCATTTATTCTTATGAGTGGGCTGGGTCTGCTTTTAGCAGGATGCCAGCCTGTGCCTGATGCAGAGGAACTGAATAAAAATCTTGTAGTTGAAACAGACTATGATGACAAAGTTAATTTCAGGGATTTCACTACGTATACCCTGCCGCTAGATACACTGGGGCTTATTTCAAACACTACAAAAGACACCCTGCAACTGGGTAGTTACGCAAGAGATATTACGCAAAAAATAAAGGCCAATATGGATGCCAGAGGTTATACCTATGTGAATAAAAACCAAAATCCCGATTTAGGTTTTGTGGCTTTTCTTGTGAGTGATTTTAGTGTTTACCAAACCATTTCATATCCCAGCTATGGAGGAGGTTACTATTCTTCCTACTATGGCTATTATTATCCAAGGGTAAATACCTATGCGACCAGCTCAACCGTCTTGATTCTTCAATTGGTTGACCTTAATACGAAAACATCCCAGAATCAATTTAAACTGATTTGGAGAGGCTTCATTGGAGATTTATCATCGTCTGCCGATCCCTATCAAAAATCGGTGGAGGCAATAGATCAGGTATTTGTTCAATCTACAATTATTGGAAAATGAGAGGAAGTTTGTTCATCATTATATTTTTGGGATTGATTGATCCATTACAGGCGCAATACTTTGACAAAACCTATTCCCTGGCTTTGGACGTGAATGTACCCCTGGGTAATACAGACTATGTCAATCGGGTGAGTGCAAGAGGGTTTAAACTTGGGTATCGGGAGATGATCAACGAGAAGTTGTTTGGAGGTGTAGATTTTACCAATAGTACATATACAAGGCATGTTCCAAGACAGACATACACCAACGGGACAAATGCCCTTACTACCGACCTGTTTAATTATGCATACAGCTATGGGTTGACATTGAGTTTTGACTATTTTTTTAACACTGAGCAAAAATTAATGCCCTATGCCGGGCTGGGGGTTGGCGCGTCATATATGAACTATCGCCAATTTTTTAATGTGTATTCCAAACAAAACGAAAATTGGGGAGTATTGGTCAGGCCGCAAGGAGGAGTTCTTTATAAATTGAAAGAGGATTCGCGCTGGGCTTTTCTGGCAGGTGTTCATTATGATTATTCTTCTGCCAAAAGCAAAGATTTTGGGCTTGACGCCTTCAATAATATCGGTGTGCAGGTGGGTGTAATTATGTTGGAATGGTAGTTCCCTGTTTACTTTAGTTAATCCACTTTCTCTGCTTGTTCTCTGGCAGGATCGGGTTATTTTTGCACCATGCCAGAGCAGATTCTTATCCTCGATTTTGGTTCTCAGTATACCCAATTGATTGCCCGTAGGGTGCGAGAGCTTAATGTCTATTGCGAAATTCACCCATTTAACCGAATTCCAGCCATTACAGGCGATATTAAGGGAGTAATTTTATCCGGTAGTCCATGTTCTGTCAGGGACGAAGGAGCTCCGGATATTGACCTTTCCGTATTTGGATCCATACCTGTTTTGGGAATTTGTTACGGAGCTCAGCTGATGGCTCAAAAAAGTGGCGGTGAAGTAAAGCCGTCTCAAACACGGGAATACGGCAGGGCAAAATTAACTACAGTAGATCATCACAATGAATTACTAAAAGAGGTAACCCAGGATTCACAAGTCTGGATGTCGCATGCGGATACCATCGTTTCGCTTCCGGATGAATATCAGATAATTGCGAGCACCCCTTCCGTAAAAGTGACTGCTTTTGCCCATAAAACTAAAAAACATTACGCCATTCAGTTTCACCCTGAAGTGACACATTCTACCGAAGGGAAAAATCTGCTTCGCAATTTTGTGGTTCATATATGCGGATGTGAACAAGGCTGGACGCCAGACCTTTTTGTGGAGGCAACTGTCGCAGACCTCAAAAAGAAATTAGGCAATGATAAAGTGGTAATGGCCCTATCAGGTGGAGTTGATTCCACTGTGGCTGCATCATTGGTGCATCAGGCTATAGGGAAGAACCTTTATTGCATTTTTGTAGACAATGGCTTGTTGAGGAAGAATGAGTTTCAACAAGTGCTTGATTCTTATCATGGAATGGGATTAAACATTAAAGGTGTTGATGCAAAAGAAAAATTCTATACAGCACTTAAAGGTCTTACCGATCCAGAGGAAAAGCGAAAGGCTATTGGAAAAACATTTATCGATGTATTTGATGAAGAGGCACATCGTATTTCTGATGTAAAGTGGTTGGGTCAGGGCACAATCTACCCTGACGTGATTGAGTCTGTTTCTGTCAATGGACCTTCTGTAACGATTAAGTCTCACCACAATGTGGGGGGCTTACCTGCAAAGATGAATTTGAAGGTGGTGGAGCCCTTGAATACCTTGTTTAAGGATGAAGTGAGGCTGGTGGGTAAATCAATGGATCTCGATCCTGCTATTTTAGGACGACATCCGTTTCCAGGCCCTGGGCTGGGAATAAGAATATTGGGAGAGATTACACCTGAAAAGGTACGAATATTGCAGGAGGTGGATTACATCTTTATTAATGGATTGCGCGAGAAAAACTTGTACAATGAAGTATGGCAGGCAGGGGCAATGTTGCTGCCTGTTCAATCCGTTGGTGTAATGGGGGACGAGAGAACTTATGAAAGTGTGGTGGCTTTAAGGGCGGTAATAAGTGTGGATGGCATGACAGCCGATTGGTCGCATTTGCCTTATGATTTCTTGAGTGAGGTGTCCTCATCCATCATCAATAATGTAAAGGGAGTAAACAGAGTGGTTTATGATATTAGCTCTAAGCCACCTGCAACAATAGAATGGGAATAACTATTTGCTGATTCACAATGAACACAAATAAAAGCCTTGTACTTATTATCATCTTGTTTGGTTTGATGATTTCTCCAGCGCTGATGGCACAGGATTACAAACGTCAATATAAATCGGCCAGGGAATTTTTTGATAATAAGAACTATGGGCTTGCGATGGAGGCATTTAAACCACTCATCATTTATGATAAGGACAATCCTTTCGTAGAGCATTCCTCTTTCTTTTATGCGTTATCCGCTTACCACCAGAAGTTTCCTGCGGTGGCAAAGGATATGCTTGTACAAATCAAACAACTCTATCCTAACTGGAGCCAGATGCCGGAAGTTAACTACTGGATGGCCAAAATATATTTTGATCAACGCCAGTATTTTCAGGCTATGCAAATGCTAAGAGAATATCCGGTGTTAAATCAGCAAAAAAATGTTTCAGAAATGAAACGACACTATCTGAAAGATATTGAGGATGTGGAGGTATTGCGAATGATGTGGGAAGAACATCCGCAAGACACAGTTGTGGCAAAGCTCTTGGCACGAGCAATTTCTAAGCAACCCTTTCTTGATCAGGACACAAAACTTATTGATTCACTGATCACCAAATTTAATTTTGATAGAGCGGAATTTGAAGCATCACTAAAGCCAGTGAACGTGTTCAAAGACAAATATGTCGTCTCTCTTCTTTTTCCTTTTTTAGCAAAAACACTTGAGCCTACAACCTCTACAAAAGTTAATCAAAGCATTCTTGATTTGTATCTGGGGATAAAAATGGCTGTGGACACCCTGAAGTCCCAGGGAATAAATATTGACTTGAGGTCATATGATACAGAGAGAAGCACAGCGGTGACTGTCGCGTTATTGGAGATGGAAGAGTTGAAAAGTTCAGACCTGCTGGTAGGTCCGCTATTTCAAAATCAAACTCAGCTGGTCCGGGATTTCTCAATTAACAACAAGATTAATATGATCAGTCCGGTGTCAAGCAATACAGAGTTCCTGGGGCCTAATCCTTTTGCCCTGTTACTTCAGCCAAGTAATGAAACCATAGGTATAAGATCTGCTGAATGGATTGCTGCTAATGTGCCGAACAAAAACTGTATGGTTTTTTATGGGGAAACTGTTAAGGATACCGTAACCACAGCCAGTTTTTTGAAAAGGGCGAAAGAATTGGAGTTGAATATTGTACTCGCAGAGAAAGTATCCCGAGAGAATAGTGGTTCCATTTTTAATAAACTGGCAACTCCGGTTGAATATGATGAATTCAAAAATCCTATTGAGTTTGAATTGAAGGTGGATAGCATTGGTAGTGTATTCGTGGCTTCGGATGATCCTATCCTTTACACCAAGGTAATTAGCGGTGTAGATACAAGGGGTGACTCTGTAATCATCGTTGGAAATGAATCATGGTTAAATAACGCTGCTGCAAACTTTGCTACTTACGAACGGTTGCATATTACCATGGTCGCCCCAACCTTTACCAAACTATCAAATACCAATTATAGAAATTTTAGAAATTCATTTATTCGCAAGCATGGAGTAACACCAACAGAAAACTCGAAAATTGGATATGAGTTTATGTGGTTTGTCGGTCATTGTCTCAAGGAGTATGGAGTGTATTTTCAAGAGGGGATAAAAGAGCAATCATTTGTTCCTGGTTACTTATTCAAAGGATACGATTTTAGTGAAGGCCAGTCAAATCAGTTTGTTCCCTTTATACACTTTAAAGGAGGAGAGGTAGAGTTTATAGAAACCCCTTTGGTAAGTAATAAATAGACTGTTTGGGCGATTATATTACACGAGCGTCTTCCTAAATCTGCTTTTTACTAATTTTCAGTTTGCATGGGATTTCAGGGGCATTCCTCCAATTGTAGAAGGAAATGCATGTTTTTGTTACCTTTATGCTTTGACTGTTGCGTCATGAGAATAAATATTATACTTGGATTATTTCTGTCATGTTCCTTCCTCGGAGCTTTTGCTCAGGGTGAACGAAGTGATAAAGGGGAAGCCGTTACCTACGAAGAGATCTATGACGAACCTTATGGTGTCAATAAGCTTTTTATAGGGTTTCAGCCTTTATACGGAGAAGCGTTTGCTACCAATGTAAATGCTGGATTTGGGGTAGAGGCCTCTTATTATTATCAGGACAAAGCAGATTTTAAGGTGCATTTCAGGAAGCCATATAGCTCCGGTTTTTTTGACCTGAACAATGACCTTGCATCAAAGAATGCAACTACCAGCACCCAACCTAAGGGCTTTAGTTATTTAGAGTTTGGGGGTACCTACCATTTTAAGGATGTAGAAGAAACATCCAAGACAAAAATGGTATTGTATAAAAATAGCTACAAAGGAAATAAGTGGGCGGGTCGAGTGCCCTTGACCGCAGAGGTGCCTGCCAAGGTAAGAAAGATTTATGGTGCACGACTGGGGGGAATTATTTGGAATACAACGGCTGATTTAAACCGAGTAATGGAAAAACAGGATCTCACGTATAGTGACCTGGTGACAACAGAAGGTGTTGGTATTCCTTCCACCTTTATTGATGATTTAGGTAGAACCCAGGACGTAAAGGTTTTTAGCAACTTGTCTACAGCCGGATTGTATGTAGGAAGTTCTATTTCGTGGTTTCGCAATATAGCGGTCAGCTTTAATAACTATGAAGATGCAGTGGATGATGGAATGCTAACGCTCTTTTTTGATATACTTTACTCACCTGCTCTCAATGTTGACCCTGTTCAATATATGGGGACTGAGTATTCCGTAGATGCCATTAAAACCAATGCCTTAGGCTTTCGTCTGGGGATTGATGGAAAGTTTAATCGCACCTTAAGTTGGTCGTATGGTGGCGAGCTTGGCTATCGTCCGAGTTTCAAAGGACAATCTTTCTTTGCGATGTTCAAAATCAGCTTTCCTGTATTTGGCACCAACCTCGATTATAAAGTAGAATCTTTTGGGCAATAAAAACCACGGATGACCTGGGATATTCTTATTACCAATATTAAAGGTCTTGCCCAGGTTAGGGACAACACACCTTCTGTGTTGGCAGGATCGGCTATGGCAGAGCTTCCAGTATTAGAGAATGCATACCTGGCAATAGCTGATGGAAAAATCGCTGATTATGGAGAAATGCAATCATTGGCTAACCCATCGGCTGATCAAATCATTGATGCTAAAGGAAGATTCGTTTTTCCTTCTTTTGTGGATTCACACACTCACCTGGTATTTGCCGCAAGCAGGGAAGAGGAATTTGTAATGAAGATAAAAGGTGCCAGCTATGCTGAGATAGCAGCAAAGGGTGGCGGCATTTTGAATTCCGCACAAAAGCTTCAACGGATGTCTGAAGATGAGCTCTATGAACGTTCACTGGTAAGGGCTTTTGAAATAATGAAAACGGGAACAGGTGCGGTAGAGATAAAAAGTGGTTATGGGTTGACCGTTGAGGACGAACTGAAAATGCTGAGGGTAGCGCGAAAGATTGGTCGTGAGACTCCGTTAAAGGTGAAGACGACTTTTCTAGGCGCACATGCGGTGCCAAAATCTCTCACGAAGGATAAATACATTCAACTCGTAATTGAAGAGATGATTCCTGCTGTAGCGGAAGAAAAATTGGCAGATTACATCGATGTATTTTGTGAAGAAGGGTTCTTCAGCCCTGGCGAGACGGAGCAGATTTGCGAAGCAGGAAAAAAATTTGGAATGCGCCCTCGTATTCATGCCAATCAACTTCATCGCTCGGGTGGAGTTCAGGTGGGTGTAAAGTTAAATGCAATTAGTGTTGATCATCTGGAGAATATTGGTGAGGAGGAGATTAAGGCTTTACAAAGTAGCTCGACTATTCCTACGGCCTTACCGGGAGCAGCATTCTTTCTTAACCTCTCTTACCCACCTGCCAGAGATATTATGAATGCAGGTCTGCCCCTGGCAATTGCCTCTGATTACAATCCAGGGAGTTCGCCATCGGGTAACATGTCTTTGATGGTAGCTCTGGCTTGTGTGAAAATGAGAATGACACCAGAGGAGGCATTTAATGCAGCTACCATCAATACCGCTGCAGCTATGGAAATACTTGAAACGCATGGCAGCATCACCAGAGGAAAGACGGCCAACGTGTGTATTACAAAGCCTATACCAACGCTGTCTTACATTCCGTATAGCTTTGGTGCCCAACTCGTGGACCAGGTAATTATCAATGGTGCATTGATAGGTTAAGGCTTCACTACTTCTACAGAGAACGTAACCTTTACTTTAAGACTGTCTGCTACGGAACAATACTTCTCCAGGGAGAGTTTAGCTATTTTATATAACTCGTCTTCAGTGATATCGGGAGAAGTAATCTTATAATGACAGTGCACCTTGGTAAAAGATTTCGGATGATCTTCCTTTCTTGTGCCTTCTGTTAAAGTGATGAATTCAATAATTGATTTTTTTCTTTTTTTGAGCATGATGGTAATATCCACGGCTCCACACGCCCCTACGGCAGATAACAATAACTCAACTGGGGATTGATTTTTCTTTAGATCAGGCTTTCTCATATCAATACGTACTTCATGGCCAAGCTCATTTTGTGATACGTATACCTCATCCTCAATCATTCGTACTGTGCTTTTCATAGTGCTTATTGTTTTATTCCGCATGAAATTAATTATTATTGCCATGTGCAGCTAGCAGACAGCCTCAAAACTTTAATACGAGATATTCCAGATTTTCCGAAGCCTGGAATTGTATTTAAGGATATCACCCCATTATTGGAGGAACCAAAAATAGTTAGGGAAGTAGTTATGGCACTCGCCAAGTGCTATGAAGGAAGAAAAGTTGATGCTGTGGCAGCTATTGAGGCCAGAGGTTTTTTGTTTGGGTTTCTTTTAGCACAAGAACTGAATGTCCCGTTTGTTCCCATTCGCAAAGAGGGGAAACTTCCATATAAAAAGATTCGCCAGGAATATTCGTTGGAATATGGCACCGCCACAATAGAAATGCATGAGGATGCATTGAAAAAGGATTGGCAAGTGGTGATTCATGACGATTTGCTTGCCACTGGGGGTACCGCTAACGCAGCGGGTCAACTGGTTCAGAAATTGGGCGCCAGGGTGTTGGGCTTCTCATTTATCGTTCATCTCGAATTTTTGGATGGAAGGCAACTACTTGAAAGGGAATACCACTGTAGAGCAGACTCCTTAATAGCTTATTGAAAATGTAACTTTTGAGCTATTTTTGTGTTTAAGTAGTTGTGATAGATTTGATTAGAATACCAATTTTTCCCCTGGCTATATTTCCTCTTCCTGGAGAAATGGTTCCTTTACACATATTTGAACCCCGCTATCGCCAATTATTGGATGATGCTGAAAAAAGAGACATCTCTTTTGGGATATTCTTCAATCATGTAAACAATACGCATAAGTTGGGTTCCCTTGTAAAATTGGAGAGTGTGATTAAACGCTTTTCGGGAGGGGAGTCGGATATTATTGTTAAATGTATTGATCTTTTTGAGATGGAGACTCTACACAGGACATATAAAGATAAACTCTATCCGGGAGGAGATGTAGAACTGCATAACATTGATTTAAATCAGCCAGTTGGTGATAAATTGCAACAGGAATTTAATCTCTACTTAAAACTGTTACTTATTACACACGCTGAAGGAGTCACTTCCATTTTTAATATTGCCAATGAGTTAAGTCTGGACAATGAAGATAAAATGAAATTTGTTGAGTCTGGATCGGAAAAACGAAAACTGTTCCTGTTGTCAAGACTTCGTTATCAGACTCATCTTGTTCTTCAGGCGGAGAAATCAAAAGATGTGTTTCATCTTAATTGAAGATTCGGGAAGGCGACTCTATTCTTTCTTTTTTTCTTTCTCTTTGTCTCTAAAATATTTTCGAAATAGAAAATGATGTCGAAGGGCTTCCATATCTTCACTAAATTTACCAGAACCTACATTGAGATTTTTTAGAGTGATACGTAAGTCGTTTGCCATAGCGGTGTCTTTCATTAATGCCGGAATTGCCCCTTCACCTTCACCCAGGTCAGAGAGCATTTGATTAAGGTTGTCTATTGAAGAATTTATTTTCAAGGAAGCTGTTTCGAGCCCCTCTAAGGTAGATTTAATTTTTACCTGAGTGGTGGTGTCATTAATGACCCACCCGGCAAGCCCGTTCCCTACCTTTACGCTAGTGGAAATTTGATTCAGCTGGGAGAGGACTTCATTGGTTTGTGCCGTTGCCCTTTTAAGATTTGAAACAGTTATAAATACTTGTTGCCTCAGGCTGGTGTCATTGAGCAGATAAGATACAGTGCCTTTTCCCTGTTTAATTTCTTGTACAATTTCCAATAGATCTGAAGTGAGCAACGCTGCATTCTCATTGGTTGTGGTAAGGGTTTTTAAAATATCGTCTGTTTTTATTCTGCTGTAAGTTTGCAGTAAATCACCATCGTTCACAATTTGTGCATCTCCTTTGCCCGGACTGATATTGACAAGCATGTTTCCCATGAGGCCATCAGTGCCTATTGTGGCAATGGCGTTTTGTTTGATGTGCAATCTTACATCTTCCCGTATACGCATGGTGACTTCAATGGTAGAATCGTTTTGGATTACAACAGAGAGCACTGACCCTACATTGATACCTGATAGCCTTACATTATTTCCTGCCTGTAGTCCGTTTACGTTTCCAAATTTCACCCTAAGGTTGATGGTATTACTGAAGATGTCTTTTTTCTGTCCTATTAGATATACTGTAATGACCAGTATGACCGTACTTAGGATCACAAAAAATCCAAGTTGTAATGTTCTCTTTCCTGATGTTTTCATGATGTAATTTATTTCTTAAAAAACTCTTGCGCTACTGGATCGCTTGAGCGCTCCAGCTCATCGTAACTTCCTTCTATATAATTTTTCCCCTCGGATAAGATAACAATGCGATTGGTTGAAATTTTTGCACAAGCCAAATCATGTGTTATAATCAAAGCTGATGTTTTATATTGCTCCTGCACTTTGTTAATTAAATAACTAATTTCCCGTCCGGTGATTGGATCCAACCCACCTGTGGGTTCATCGTAAAGGATAATTTTTGGTTGGAGGATAAGCGTACGAGCGATTGCTACTCTTTTTTTCATTCCGCCAGATAATTCAGAAGGCATCAGGTCTAGCGTATGCAGAAGGCCAACGCTATCCAGCGCTTCCTCAACTCGTGCCAGTAAGGTTTTGGAGCCATCATCTTTCTCATGATGTCTGCGCATAGGAAATTCAAGATTTTCCCTTACTGACATGGAATCGTAAAGTGCTGATCCTTGAAACAAAAAACCAACATCTCTTCTGATGGCATCCAGTTCCTTTTGTGTCATATCAGGCACTGATTGTCCAAGCACCCTCATTTGCCCACTATCTATTTTGATCAACCCAATAAGACACTTAATAAGTACTGATTTACCCGATCCTGACTTGCCTAACAGCGCTACGTTTTCTCCTTCCATTAGGGTAAAATCGAACCCACGCAAAACATGATTGTTTCCAAACGATTTATGTAAATCTTTTATTTCAATGACGGGTGTTTGGATGTTATTTTTCTGCGTCATCATAGATCATAAAATATATCAGAAATTAGAACCGCAATGAAATCAAGAATAAAAACTAACATAGAGCTGATTACTACTGCCTCATTTGCAGTTCTTCCCACCCCCTCCGTTCCCTTGCTGGAGTTGAATCCTTTATAGCAGCTCACGATAGCAATGGCAAACCCAAAGAAAAATGACTTAATAATAGAGGGAATTAAATCCCCATAGCTAAGATATTCAAATACCTTACTAAAATAGAGTTGCAGCGTCACACCTCCTTTCAGGTACTCTACCAAGGCAGATCCGATCAGTGATACAAGATCAGCGAATACCACCAATACAGGCAACATGATGGTAGCGGCAGTTACGCGAGTAATTACCAGGTATTTGAAAGGGTTGGTGCCGGATACCTCCATGGCATCGATTTGTTCCGTTACTTTCATGGAGGCAAGCTCAGCGCTGATACCTGATCCCACTTTTCCAGCACAAATGAGCGCAGTGATGACAGGGCCAATCTCACGTACAATGGCAATGCCCACCATGGATGGCATCCATGATTCAGCACCAAACTCTACCAGTGTAGGCCTGGTTTGCAAAGTAAGCACTATACCCATAATGAATCCGGTGGAACCGACCAGGCCAATCGATTTATTGCCAATCAAAAAACTTTGTTTGAGCAACTCTTGAAATTCATAGGGAGGAAACAGAAACTCACGAAAGTACCTGATGGAAAATTCTGTGATTTCTCCTGTAGTAATGAAAAACTTTTTAATTCTCTTTAGCATACCCAAATTGAACCTGAAGGTAGTTTTTAAAGAACTGCTAAATAATGACAGAGGTCATGGTTTAGCATGACACCTGTAAGTTTCACTACATATTGCGTCTGTATTGACCACCAACCTCAAAAAGTGCTTTCGTGATTTGCCCCAAAGAACAAACTTTGGTTGCATCCATCAACGCCTCGAAGATGTTCTTGTTATGGATGGCCGCCTGTTGAATGGTTTCAATTTGTAGACTCGCTTTTTCCGATTGAAACTTGTGAAGGTTCTGAAGCATGTTAATCTGATATTCCTTTTCTTCTGTTGTTGCCCGGATAACCTCCTGTGGAATGATGGTAGGTGACCCTTTGGAGCTAAGGAATGTATTGACCCCTATAATCGGATATTCTCCCGTGTGTTTTAAAGTTTCATAATACAGGCTTTCTTCCTGAATCTTTCCGCGTTGATACATGGTCTCCATTGCGCCCAATACACCCCCTCGTTCTGTGATGCGATCAAATTCCAAAAGTACTGCTTCTTCCACCAGATCGGTGAGTTCTTCAATGATGAATGACCCCTGAAGTGGATTTTCATTTTTGGCCAACCCTAATTCTTTATTGATAATTAATTGAATGGCCATGGCCCTGCGCACTGACTCTTCTGTAGGAGTGGTGATGGCTTCATCGTACGCGTTGGTATGCAATGAATTACAATTATCATAAATGGCATATAGTGCCTGTAGCGTTGTTCTAATGTCGTTGAAATCAATCTCCTGTGCGTGTAGCGATCTTCCAGATGTTTGAATGTGATATTTCAACATCTGACTTCGGGCATTGGCACCGTATTTATTTTTCATGGCCTTGGCCCAAAGCCTTCTGGCTACGCGTCCAATTACCGCATATTCCGGATCGACTCCATTAGAGAAGAAGAAGGAAAGGTTAGGCGCAAACTTGTTAATGTCCATGCCTCGGCTGAGATAATACTCCACATAAGTGAAACCGTTGGCCAAAGTAAAAGCTAATTGTGTGATGGGGTTAGCACCTGCTTCTGCTATATGATATCCTGAAATGGATACGGAGTAAAAGTTGCGTACATTCTTTTCAATAAAATATTGCTGCACATCTCCCATCAGACGTAAGGCAAACTCTGTGGAAAAGATGCAAGTGTTTTGTGCCTGATCTTCTTTGAGAATATCTGCCTGTACCGTACCACGCACTTGTGATAAAGTATCCGTTTTTATTTTTTCATATACATCCTGTGGTAATACCTGATCTCCTGTAACGCCCAGGAGCATCAACCCCAATCCATCATTTCCTTTTGGTAGCGGTCCCTGGTAGGAGGGACGTTCCGCCCCTTTATAAATTGCTGCAATCTTTTTGTTGACTTCGTTCTCAAGCCCATTCTGTTTGATATACACCTCACATTGCTGATCGATGGCAGCATTCATAAAAAAGCCTAACAACATAGGTGCCGGTCCATTGATGGTCATGGAAACGGATGTTCTTGGGTCGGCCAGGTTGAATCCACTGTATAATTTTTTTGCATCATCAAGACAGCAGATAGCAACACCCGAGTTGCCAATCTTTCCATAAATGTCGGGTCGATAGTCAGGATCGTTACCATATAAGGTCACAGAATCAAATGCGGTAGACAAGCGCTTGGCAGGTGTAGCAAAACTTACATAGTGAAACCTGCGATTGGTTCGTTCTGGACCACCCTCTCCGGCAAACATCCTCGTAGGGTCTTCCCCTTCTCTTTTGAAAGGATAAATTCCTGCTGCGTATGGAAATTCTCCTGGTACGTTTTCCGTTAAGGCCCACTTGAGTAAATCTCCCCATGCTTCGTATCTCGGAAGTGAAACTTTTGGTATTTGAGTGTGGGAAAGTGATTCAGTATGGGTTTGAATGGCCAGTTCTTTGTCTCTTACTTTAAACTTAAAAAGGGGTTCTTTGTATGTCTTTTCTTTTTCAGGCCACTGCTCCAGCAATTGTTTGTTGTGCGGGTCAAAATTGAGAGCGATTTTTTCATATTGTTCCTGAAGTCCTTTAATGATCCGATCTTTGTCTTCGATCGCAGACTCCTTCATAGTCTTAATTGATTTTTGAATAGCATACAATTTTTGGGCAACTTCGGCTTGTTCCTTCACCCATTGATCATACCCTCTGTTGCTTTCTGAAATCTCACTGAGATACCTTGTCCTGTTAGGAGGAATGACAAATATCTTTTCTGACATCTCTCTGGTAATTTCAAAGCTGGAGTTGAGGTCTACTCCCGTTTTTGTTGCTATCGTATCAATTAAGTGTTTATAGAGTTGGTTCGTCCCGGGATCATTAAACTGTGAAGCAATGGTGCCAAAGACGGGCATATCCTCAGGCTTCTTATCCCAGAGGTTATGGTTGCGTTGATATTGTTTTTTTACATCACGTAGCGCATCCAGAGCTCCTCTTTTATCAAACTTGTTCAACGCAATGACATCAGCAAAGTCGAGCATATCAATTTTTTCCAACTGAGTGGCCGCTCCATATTCTGGTGTCATTACATATAAAGACGCATCACTATGATCAAGAATTTCAGTATCACTTTGTCCAATGCCCGATGTTTCGAGAATAATAAGATCATACCCCGCTGCCTTAAGAATGGCAACAGCTTCCTTTACATAAGCCGATAGTGCCAGATTAGATTGACGAGTAGCCAATGAACGCATATAGACCTTAGGATGGTTGATGGCATTCATACGAATGCGGTCGCCCAATAAGGCGCCTCCTGTTTTGCGTTTAGATGGGTCGACAGATATAATACCAATTGTTTTATCGGGCTGATCTTTAAAATCAATGAGGAACCTGCGAACAATTTCATCTACCATGGATGACTTACCTGATCCACCGGTTCCGGTAATACCTAATACCGGAGTGGTTGCTTTCTCGGCTTTTTTATGGATAGCGTCAAAAACCGACTGATGCTTTTCAAAATAATTTTCGGCAGCTGAGATTAATCGGGCAATAGCTACTGGATTTTTCTTTTCCAATTGATCGGACTCATCAGTAAGGGTTTCGCCAAGGGGGTAATCACATTGCATGACCAGGTCATTGATCATTCCCTGAAGTCCCATGGCCCTTCCATCATCGGGAGAATAGATTTTTGTAATTCCGTACTCCATCAATTCTTTGATCTCTTCGGGAAGAATTACACCACCGCCACCAGCAAAAATTTTGATGTGCGAGGCTCCTTTTTCTTTGAGTAAATCATACATGTATTTGAAATACTCGTTGTGTCCCCCCTGATAACTAGTCATGGCAATACCCTGTGCATCTTCCTGAATAGCAGTGTTCACTACTTCCTCTACACTGCGGTCGTGACCCAAATGAATAACTTCACAACCTGTTGCCTGGATGATCCTACGCATGATATTGATGGCTGCATCATGTCCGTCAAAAAGGCTGGCAGCGGTTACTATACGCACTTTGTTTTTTGGTTTGTAAGGTGCAGGTGCCTTATGCCCGGATAGGTTTTGAGTTTCCTTTTCTTTCTTCTCTTTAGTGGCAGTTTCCATCTTTATTCCTTCACGATTTGGGGTTGTAAAAATACGGAGAACGAGGCTATATCCCTAACAGGTGGTAGGCGTTGATATTAAGCCAAAACTTTGAAAACGAGTTGATTTCTTACCTCTTAGGTACCTAAAAGTGAATTAACAAGATAACTACCTGGGTCAATTTGTCCTATCAACACCATGCTTATTGGAAAGTGTGAGCAGGGCTAGTCATGGTTTATTTGTATTGATTTCACCTGTTTATGATTAGCTCATTCTTTTTTATGTATTGGTTCCAATCGTTTAGTAGTTCTTTAACTTTTTCGGGATGTTCTTGTGCTAAGTCATTTGTTTCACCCAGGTCAACTTCCAGGTTAAAGAGCATCATCTTACTTTCATCATAAGGAGGATTAAGGTTTACCAATTTCCAATTTCCTTTTCGGATAAACATTCTTCCCTTATGCTCTAAAGCAGTGATATAGTCAGGGGCATGTATTTCATCTTCACCCTGGAGTAGCGGAAGAATGGATTTACCGAGTAGGGGTTTTGTCTTTGCTGTTCCGGTTTTTCCTGGGTAGGTGGCGCCAGCCAATTCATAAAACGTAGGTGCCAGATCCATCACCGTGAAATAGGCAGTACTTACTGTTCCAGGATCAGCAATATTTTTCGAGCTGATAATCATAGGAGATGCAATTCCACCCTCTGTGGTGTAACTTTTAAACCGGTTGAAAGGAGCTGCACCTGCAAGGGCCCATTGAGATCCGTACGATACGAAAGAGTTTACTTTTCCCATGTTGTCATAAGCATTGTCATAATGTTTGCGAATAAAACCCATGGACCACTCTTCATTGTAAAAGTCCCTACCAGCTGCACCATTATCAGACATAAAAATGATGATGGTATTGTCATACAACCCCTCTACTTTCAGAAACTGAATAATTCTGCCTACATGATAATCGAGGTTATCAACCATAGCGGCATAGAGTTCCATTTTCCGAGCTTCAATCCTTTTTTCTTCCTCAGAGAGGTCTTTCCAAGGTGTGATGTAGTCCAACCGAGGGGGTAATGTTGCCTTTTGAGGAATGAGCCCCTGTTCTTTTAAAGATTCAAATCGCAAGACACGCAGGGAATCATAACCCATGTCAAAGTCTCCTTCATAGCGATCGAGGTAGTTGTCGGGCACTTGCAATGGCCAGTGGGGACTGGTGTAAGCAGCCAATGCAAAAAAAGGATGTCTGCTTTTTTCTGCTGTTCCTTCTTTAATGAATTCAATTAATTTATTGGTATAGACTTCTGTTGAATATTGCCCGGTTGGAAAGTTCACCAGCTTTCCATCTTCTCTGAATATGGAAAGCGTGTCATCTGGCTCAATCCCAATATTATTGAAGTGATTGCTACCCCCCTGCATAAGATTATAAGATCTTTCAAAGCCTTTAGCTTTAGGACTGTCTTCCTCTCTTTTTCCAAGGTGCCACTTTCCGGAGGTATAGGTATGATAGCCGGATTCACTTAGGAGTTGTGACACAGGAACAATTCTATCGGATAAATTAGATTCATAGCCTGGTTTTCCAATCATTGGCGAATCGGTCAACAATCCATCTTGTATACCCATCCCTGCGACATGGTTATTCTGCCCCGATAGAAGCATAGCCCTGGTGACAGCGCAAGTTGGTCCGGTTCGAAATTGGCTGAAGCGCAACCCGTTTTTAGCCAACTGGTCAATATTGGGAGTCCTGATGTTGCCACCAAAACTTCCAAGATCTGAATAGGCCAAATCGTCTGCTACGATGAGTAGAATATTGGGTCGCGTATCCAAATGTTTCTTGGGGCTGCAAGAAATGATGGCACTGAGGCTAATTAGAACGAGTATGAGGCGCACCACTGGCATAGTTTAAGGTCATATTCCCGCGTTTAATTTACTATTTTAGTAGAGTAAATACCATCCTTATGACAACTCGCAGAAACCTATTAAAATCTCTTGGTCTGGGCACGCTCGCACTTTCTACCCTATCCGCTTACAGCTGTAGCAGTGATACCCAAACAGCAGAAGTCAATTCAATGCCCACTAATGATGATCCGGAGTATTGGCAAAAGTTAAGAAAGCAGTTTATGCTGTCTGATGATAAAGTATTTTTCAACACGGGTACGGTAGGTGTAATGCCGCGCGTGGTAGTGGAGGCGGTTACCAGGCACCTTAACTATATGGCGACTGATGTGGCAGATTGGCCTTATAAAGATGATAGCAAGGAAAGGTTTATCAGTGGGTATCAGGATTTGATGTATATCCGTACAAAGGTGGGTAAAATCATCAACTGTGATCCTAAAGGAATTGCACTTACAGATAACGTCACCAATGCAATGAGTTATATAGCTAATGGCCTTGATTTGAAAGCGGACGATGAGGTGATCATCAGTAATCAGGAGCACCCGGGAGGCAGATGTTCCTGGGAGGTGAGAGAAAAAAGAGATGACGTTGTGCTGAAGCAAATTGAAATACCTAAACCCATCCAATCACCTGAGGAGGTTCTAGATATTGTCGTTAAAAGCTTTACGCCTAAAACAAAGGTGTTAATGCTTTCTCATATCATTTCTGGTAGTGGTGCGATACTTCCTGGGAAGGAAATTTGTGCAGCGGCTAGGGAAAGAGGAATATTTACCATTCTGGATGGCGCTCAAACAGTAGGTAATATTCGTGTTGATATTCAGGATCTTGGTTGCGATGCGTATGTAGGGTGTTTTCACAAATGGATAGGGGCGCCAACGGGTACTGGTTTTATGTATGTTGATCCTGCCAAAATAAAAGAGGTGTGGACTACCGTTGCCAGTGCACAATGGGATAATCATGATGACGATGGATATCGTTTTACGCAAAGAGGTACTGGCAATTTCTCTATTCTGTTTGGTCTGGAGGCCGCACTTGATTTTTACTTTCAGGTAGGCCATGAGCGCTGGACAGATCGTGTTAAATTTTTAGGAGACCGACTGAGAAATGGGTTAGCAGAAAACAAAAAGGTGAGATTTTTTAATCCTGCAGATCCCTCCATGTGTGCAGGGTTATCAGTATATAATATCGATGGGTTTACAGGTGAGAAATTGCAAGATGCTTATTGGGAAAAAGGAAGAATGCGTCCACGAAATGTGGGTGAAGTATTTGGTGTTCGACACAGTACACATATTTTTAATAGCACGGATGAAATTGATAAAGCTATCGCTATCGTGAACGAACTCTCAGCTTAAGTCACCAAACATTAATTTTTGCGATTGAAATGCAGGAGAAAACTGTTTAAATTATCACAGGAAGTGATACAGCAGTATTATTGTTGAGCTAAAAGCGGGCTTGGAGTTTCCTTTGATTTCCATTACTGCATTTAATTCCGCTTTTGCGATACCTCTTAGGTTGGCAATAGAATTCAATTTTACACGCAAGCAAACTTCCGAATCTACCACAACGGGTTGATTGAATTTGAGTCCATCTATTCCATAGTTGACCAGCATTTTGATGTTGTTGACTTCAACAATCTGCCCCCACAGATAGGGAACCAAAGACAAAGTAAGGTAGCCATGGGCAATAGTTTTCTGAAATGGACTGTCAGTGGATGCTCTCGCTGTGTCAGTATGAATCCACTGATGATCAAGCGTGGCATCTGCAAACTTATTGATTTGCTCTTGCGTAATTTTTAAGTATTCGGATGCTCCAATTTCCTTTCCTGTATAGGCAGCAAAATCTTCGAAGCTATTGATTATCACTTTGGCCATGTGTTTATTTTTTATTGAGGGCTTAAGTTAATGAGATTAATGATATAGGCCAATTTCGATATGTTTCTGGCCGACTACCCAGTTCACATCGGGAGCTGTATGCTTATTGATTATTATTATCTTTGCCTCAGAATTAAGTATCAAAGAACATAATAATGCGATTAGCTCAATTGGCTCGAAAAATTGGGGTAAAACCAAGTGAAATTGTCACCTTTTTGGCAAACAAGAATTTACCAATCGAAGAATCGTCCAACACCAAAGTATCTGATGATCAGGTAGAGGAAGTACTCATGCATTATGCCCCAGGCCATTTGCCTTCTGCTAAATATGATGAACCCGGGATAGAGCCTGAAGAAATGATTGAGTCAACTTCTGCTCAGCAGAGTATTGAAATTGATGATGTAGCTCTGGATGAACCTGATAAAGCTGAAGGAGTTATCACTAAGGACAATGACACTTCCATTAAGGAAGTGATCAAACCAGTTTTAGTGGAGCTGCCTGGGTTAAAGGTGGTTGGAAAGATTGACTTGCCTGAGCCAAAAAAGAAGGAAATGGAGAGACCGGAAGGGAACAGAGTAGCAATCGAAGGAGGGTTACCAGCAAGAGAGAAAAACGAAAGGCCAAAAAGGAGCCGGGATGTAAACCGTGAGAATGAACGCAGGCCAAAAAAAAAATGTTATTGCGCTACAACGCGAACGCGAAGCAAGGGAAGCATTAAGGAGAAAGGAACAGAAAAAAGAGATTGATAAGGAGCTGCGTACCAAGCGCTATCTCGATAAAATAAAACAACCCACGCCAATACCTCAACGCATCAAAAAGAATAAGTTCGAGGATGAATATGAAGTGTATACCGAAGAACAGGAAAAACCCAAAAGTTTTATTGGTAGAATACTAAACTGGTTTGTTTCAGAATAATAATCTGGAAGATACTTAATAATTGATTCTGTTCATCTATGAACACTTCGTGTACAGTATTGAATAGTATATTCAGACTCCATCCCGTTTTTACGATGAATTATTCAGTTTTAAGAATTGGCAGCAACTTTGCGTTGCATATACCAAACCTAAATTTCAGAATAGATGCGTACACTTATTGCAATTATACTTTGGTTTCTTCTTTTGGCAGTCAGCTGGCCGCTGGCACTATTGGCCATATTTCTTTTTCCTCTTTTATGGCTGCTTCTGCTGCCTTTCAGAATTATTGGATTTACGCTTTCAGCAATTTTCGAAGCCATTGGAGCAATCATCATGTTTCCTTTTAGGGTTTTGAAGCGCATTTGAAAAGGCAATCTTGTGGTAGTGGGTAATTCTACTATTTCTCTTTAAGGTATGTTTTAAAAATGGGCCAGGATATCTTTGCCCCATTTGCCGTTGAGAGCATCATTATACCTCCTATTTATATAATTTACTCCTCTATACGAAGATTCTTTTTGGAACGCTAAATAAAAAGCATTGATATCGTGTTTCTCACCTGACTTAGAAATTAAAATTTGATTTGAAATTAAAAGACTTGGTCAAAAAAAATACTTTAATTTGATCTCAAGCCTTTTCTTATGTATTTCAATCTAACCGCTATAGCCTTAATAGTAAGCCTGCATGTGGCTATGGGTCAAAGCAATCGCAAGTACATAACGAATTATGACCCTGAAATCAATCGATCTGGTGATGCTGTTTATGCTGTGACAATTGATGCGGAAGGCCTACTTTATTTTGCAACTTCAAAGGGGGTGCTAATTTATGACGGAGAAAAATGGCAAATGTTTTCCTCTGAAAACTTAGTAGAGATACGAAGTGTAGAATATGATTTACGAACTGACCGGGTATACGTGGGGGGCACAGGTACTTTTGGGTACCTTGAAAAAGATCCTGAATTCAGATATAAGTATGTTTCTCTTTCAGAGGCTGTCAAATTAAAATATCCATTCAAATCTGTTTGGCAAATCTTCCTTAATCAGGATAAGGTAATGTTTCAATCCTCAGAGGGATTTTTCTCATATGTAAGTGATTCAGTCAATTTTATAAAAATTAAGGATGCTTTTATTTATAAAGTTGAAGACCGTATTTATGTCTCTCAAACCGGTGGATCTTTGTTTGAAATGCGGCAAGATTCACTTTATGCTATTTGGAATGAAATCATTCCAAAGGATGAAGTGGCCTTTAACGTGATGAAGTGGAAGGAGAATCAACATTTAATTTTCTTTATTGGAATTGGGATATTTCACCGGGATCTGAACACTAATAAGATTGTTCCCTTCCAGCACCCCTGGTCAGATTTAGTAAAGAAGTACAGGTATTACTATGGTACAATGGTTAATGATAGTTTATTTGCAATAGCTACCTGGGATGATGGCATTATTCTCACGGATCTAAATGGGAAAATTATTGAAAGATGGAATACAGGAAACGGATTAAACTCTGATGGCACCTATGAAATGGTGGTAGACAACTTTGGGAAATTGTGGCTCGCCACAGAATACGGAATTTCTACCATAGATTTAAATGAGGTAATACCTAACCATGTGCCCAAACCTTTGTCAGGCCCCAAAAGTAAGGTGGTGTCTATGATTACGAATCATGACATGACCACTTACACAACCAGTTCCGAGGATACTTTAAGGATCAATCGAAGACCGGACTACCTCAGATTGGATTTTACTACACCCGGCTTCTCCTATTTTGGAGATAGCACCTATCAGTATATGTTGGAAGGATATGATTCTGATTGGACTACAATTCGAGGAAAAAATTTTGCATCGTATGAGCGAATACCCAATGGAAAGTACATGTTCAGAGTTAAAAGTGTATGGCCTGATGGCAGTTCAGAAGTTGGTTCGTTGTCAATAATCGTCAATGAGCCCTGGTATACTATATTTTTTGGGACAGCCGGATATATTCTTGCTGCTCTTTTTATGGTTATAACAATAGGGCTTCTCGTAATGAGGAATTATAGACATCGACAAAGACTTCTGACTAAGTTAGTAGATGAAAAAACAAAGGAAATTGAAAGACATGAGCAGGAGTTGATCATTAGCAATAAAAATCTAATGGAAACCAATGAAGAATTGGACACATTTCTTTATCGTTCATCTCATGATTTGGTATCTCCAGTGAAATCCATAAAGGGATTGATAAATTTATTAAAGATATCAAAGGAGAATCAAGATGAGTATATGCCAATGCTGGAGGATAGAATTTGCAAACTTGAGGAATTGTTACTTGAGATCAATGGATACGTTAAACATAGCAAGAGCCACTCTATTATAGAATCCTTTAATTTAGAAGAATTGGTTAATGATGTGTGGTCCGAATTGGAATTTATGGAGGGTGCTTTTCAGTTGAAATTCATTAACGGAATTGATGGTACCTTAGAATTTACTTCTGACCGTGAAGGATGGAGAGCCATTATGTCTAATCTACTATCAAATGCAATAAAGTATCATGATTTGAGAAAACAGGAACCGTTCATAAGGGTAGGTGCTTTGTATCACAACGGAAAAATTGAATTAGACGTGGAAGACAACGGCCAGGGAGTTCCTTCTGAACTACAAGGCCGATTGTTCGAAATGTTTTATCGTGCCCATGAAATCTCAACTGGTTCCGGACTTGGACTTTTCCTTGTTAAAAAGATGGTTAATAAACTGAATGGAGAGATTGTAATTGAGTCTACCCATGGCCAGGGCACTAAAGTAAGGATCACTGTTCCGTGGTCAGCTTGAGCATTGGTGGGTTTTGAGTTGATTTCTTTTGAATTTTGACGGTTAATATAGTTTTCAAAGGCCTCACTCCCCCAGACATCCATCCTGACAATAACGGAATAACAAAGCAGAAGTAGCTCAAGCCTTAATGGATTTAAGGAGGAGGTGCTCTGAGATCAATGTGCCAACATTCCCTAAAATGGATATAAAGTGGACACAGCGGAGCAGAAGTTCGAATGTCATATACTAAGGGTCACGCATAATGATTACTTGATAAGATAAAGTAAGTCACAATATTTTTTGAAACAATCAATTATTCCTATTTGAACTATCGAGGTGTGCTACCATCTGCCTCCCATTAATTACTGATTATCGGATACCAATATAAATTTAATTTGAAATGAATCATCTTGGGGGAGTACTAAGGTAAGTGTATAAAAATTTCGACTCTGATTAATTTGAAAGGAATAATTATGTACCCCAACTTTAGTGAATTGTATAATCTAAGTAGCTCAAATTTATTCCAATTTTAGTTTGGGGACTAATAATAAAGTACTTTAGATAACGTTGTTTAAAAAGCCATAAAAAAACTTAAGCGTTTCCAATATTATCATCTAAACCAATTCCGTCATGACATTAAAAATGAGATTTACCCTTATTTTAAAATTAGCAGTCCTTGGAGCAATTATAATGCTAACTGTGTGGTGGCTGGCTTGAAATCATCAAGATAGGTTATGGGTTATAACTTAGTGATTTGACTTCAATTCTTCGGTGCCGAGTTGCAACCAACTAACGATCCATATCTACTTTCTTATCACCACCAACAGATCCTTTCGCATTCTTTACATACTTTTCCAGCCAATTGTCCATTTCCCATAGCATATGGAGTAACGATTCTTTGGCGCGATAACCATGACTTTCATAAGGCAATTTTACAAATCGTGCGGTACCTCCGTGGCCTTTGATTGCATTGTAAAAACGCTCACTTTGTATAGGAAATGTACCGCTGTTATTGTCCGCTTCACCGTGTATTAATAGAATGGGCTCATTTACTTTATTGGCATAGGAGAAGGGTGACATCTCATAATAAATCTCAGGAGCTTCCCAGTAAGTTCTTTCTTCAGATTGAAATCCAAAAGGAGTGAGTGTACGATTGTAGGCACCACTTCGCGCAATACCCGCTTTAAATAAATCAGAATGGGCTAAAAGATTGGCTGTCATAAACGCTCCGTAGGAGTGACCACCAATTCCAACACGATTGGAGTCGACAATATTCAAATTCGCGGTATAGTCTATTACTGCTTTTGCACTGGACACCAGTTGTGAAATGTAAGTGTCATTGGGCTCGGTATCTCCTTCACCAATAATAGGCATAGCAGCATCATCGAGAACAGCATAACCGCGTGTAACCCAGAATAACACACCGCCTGCATTTATTCTTGTAAAAGTATAGGGCGACCCTGTGACCTGTCCTGCTGCTTCAGCCGATTTAAATTCACGAGGATAAGCCCAAACGATAGCTGGTAGTGGGCCATCCTCTTTTTTATATCCTGGAGGTAGATACATATCCACAGTGAGATCAACTCCATCTGCACGTTTGTAATGGAGTACTTCCTTTTTTACATCTTTTAACTGTGGATAGGGATGTGGGAACTGGGTAAGCTGTGTAAGTTCATTCACACCCCTGGTACGGATAAAATAGTTGGGAGGCTCGCTTTGAGATTCTCTGGAGGTAACAAATGATACCTTTTTATCATCCAACACATTGACCACTCGCTCATAATAAGGAGAGGCAGATTGCCAGAGTCTTTCTTTATTTCCAGTAGCTAAATTCATCTTATCAAGGAAAGGTTTGTCTCCTTCAGGCGAAGCCCCTCGCCCATTTAATAGCACTGAATTATCCGGTGAAATCTGTACGGTACTTTGGCTATATTGATTAAACGTTGTAATGAAACTTCCAGGATCATTGTAGCGGTCTTCCGTGGAACGATCAAAAATGACTTTTTTTGATTTTGACATCGGGTTTAATTGGTAGACCCGAAGTTTCCGATCACTCCTCCATGATTCATAGATAAAAGCAACATCCTCTTTTGCCCACTGTACACCCGCATACCGAAGGGGCAGACTGATGATTTCCCTTGCACTTCCAGTAAACGGAGCGCTTAGTTGATAAACCTTATCACGAATAGTAGCTTCCGTTTTCGGATTACCACCATCCTGCGCTTCTACCCAATAGATTGTGGCTGCCTGATCGCTCCTCCATCCATGATTACGAGGACCTGTTTGTGTGGCGTTAAAACCGTTGGGAATGTTATCGGTTAGGGGTATATCAATGACATCTTTAATTAGTTTTCCATTGAGGTCTATAATTTTAATTTTTTGTGGAAACCGATAATAGGGAACGAGGTAGGAGTAGGGCTTGTGAATGTTTTCAAGCATAATCATTTTTCCATCTGGAGATGGTGTGGCTGAAAGGTACAATGCCTTCGGGGCAATTGTTTTTTCTTCACCACCAATTGTTTTGATCACAATTTCAGAAGCACCATAATAATCAAACAATTCTTCATCATAAGGATTCTCTAATAAATCCTGATAAGTGCGCGAGGGAGCCTGTTTGCCCAGGTTTTCTTCTATCACCGGACCACTGGGTACGCGTGATTTTTCGGTTAAGGGTTTTAGATCAGCAGGTACCGCTGTAAAAAGTACATGTTCAGAATCGGAAAGCCAGTGGAATGAATCAGAAAAAACATTATTTATTTTTCGCTCTGTAATTTTAGAAGCCCTTTTTGTATCCATGTCTACCATCCACAATTCAATCCGGTTGTTGTAGTTTTGTAAGAAAGCCAGCTTTTTACTATCGGGTGAGAAATTATAATCACTAATCAGCAAGGGACTGGGCAGATTAGAAATTTCATAATCTTTTTTATCTCCCAGTGACTTGAATTTTAATCCAATAAGATAAGCTCCGCGGCTTCTGCCAAAGTTTTCCGGGTTGATCCGTAGCCCGGCAATGCGGAGCTCTGGACGCGACAATTCTTCTATACTTGGATAATCGGAACGATCAAGGAGTACCATCCAATGGTTGTCTGGTGAAAAAGCAACAGTTGGAGTTAATGGCGCTTCAAGTAAATCAGCTATTTCTGCAACAGGACGTTGATAACCGATATTGAGCTGGGCACTTACCTGATAGGAAAAGAATACCAACAGGATGAATAATTTTCTCATGATAGTGGGATATAATAAATGGGATAACCAGATTGTATATAACTATGTCGTAATTTATTTATGGTTAATAAACTAAAATACAAAATAAAATAATTAGTAGCCTGTCTTTATTCCTTTCTCAATGGCTGGTATCCCTTCTTTCATCCAAAGCGGCTCTTCCGCACTTTTTAAATAGAAATCAAAAAATTGCTTCATGCGAATTTGAAAATCCATACGATTTTCGCGTTTCACAGGCCAGTGGGGTTCTCCGTTATAATTGAGCATCCAAACTGGTTTATTGAGCCTTCTCATGGCCATGTACATTTCTATTCCTTGATACCAGGGCACTGCCGAGTCAGCATCATTGTGAAGAAGTAGCATTGGCGTCTCTATCTTATCAGCAAAGAATAAAGGTGAGTTTTCCAGGTAGAGCAGTGGCTTTTCCCAGAGCGTTCCCCCGATTCTACTTTGCGTATGTTCGTATTGGAACATCCTACTCATTCCACTTCCCCATCGTATACCACCATAGGCACTTGTCATATTTGCAACGATGGCTCCGGCTTCTGCAGCTTTAAACAAATTTGTACGTGTGACAAGGTATGCTGCCTGATAGCCACCCCAGCTGTGCCCTTGTATACCTATGTTTTTTCTGTCAACAAAACCTTTGTCTATCAGACTTGTAACACCTGGCATTATACTGTTGTATGCACTCTCGCCCGGAAATCCAATTTTGTAAACAATGTCGGGAACGAAGACCAGGTAACCATCGCTTACATAGGTTGTTCTGTTGATGGTTGATCGAAGTGGGGTGGGAGGGGTGTAGTCATGAAGATTGCCACTATTTCTTTCATAGAAATAAACAATCATCGGGTATTTTTTATTGGGATCAAATCCTTCTGGCTTGTAAAGCAAACCTTCCAGTGGAACGTTATCTAATGAATTCCATTTTACGAGGGATACATTACCCCAAAAATAATTTTTAGCTTGAGGATTGGCTTCACTCAGTTTTTTAATATTAGAAAATTTTGTGTCAGGGGCAGTCCACACATCGGGGAATTCTCTAAAACTTTCTCTGGTGAAGAGCAGCTGATCAGCAAGTTGAGCCTTCTTCACATTGCCAAACCGGAAGTCATCCATAATTCGCTTTGTTAGCTTTTCATTCTTGAGTGAAAGCGTATAAAACCCTGAAGCTTTTGTAGTCTCATCAAAAGCAGAGAGGAGAAGTTCTTTGCTTGTATCGATATTCCGTTCTTCCTTGTCCAATTTTACATAGCGAAAAACAATCTTTTGTTGCCTTCCAATTTTAGTTAGGTTAATGGGTGGTTTGTTGCCTTGGGGATCAAAGGCCCACATGTCGTAACGATCGTAGGCAATGAACATGTCATCGTCAGTTGTCCATCCCGCTTCGCCATACCTTCCAGGATAGTCTGGGTGATCATCCAATTCGTCAGCAAACGTTACATTCAGTCCGGCTGTCAGGTTTACTGTTTTTTCTGTCTTGATAGAGTAGGCAAACCATGCCGTGTCAGGCTCGCTGTACCAGTACACATAATTTGCTTTTGGTGACAGATTGGTATAACCCCTTATTTCATTAGCGATTTTCTTTTTGGATGCACTTTGCAGATCAAACAGGTACAAATCTTGTGGCACGTTCCCCTCCCAGGTGATAGCTTTGAGGTAGGGTACATTGGTTTTTCCAAAAAGAATGTTGGAGTTACCTTCATCCCCTGTTTGCACCTGAGGTACGGCCTCGTCTCCCAGTTGTGTCATCTTTTTATCGCTGAGGCTGATTGCTGCCAGATAAGACTTTTTCCTATCATCATCCAGACTCACATTTTGCATGGGGTAGATATAGGCATCTTCACTGTGCCATACTTCAACACTCACAATTTCTTCCGGAAGCAACGTTGTATCCTGAACTACCGGTATTGGGGCTGTGCCAACAAAAAGCTTATCACCTTTTTTTGAAAAGAGTGGTGTATAATGTTGACTTAAAATCCAGTCTTTGGGAAAGTGGGTGCCAGTTGCCAGGTCAAACGATTGAGCCAATGCATCTCCTTTTTTCCAGTGATAAAGCTTAAAATGCCTGACTAATGCTTTGGTAGTATCGCTGTCTACAAGAAAGGCGCTTTGATCACCACTTTCACTTATGGAAAGCCCTTTGTACTTGAATTTGGGATGGCCCTTATATAGGGGATTGAGTTTTTCATTTTGTAAATCGTACCAATATACCCCTGCTTCGAGTGAGGGTAGGTTTCCTGTTGTTGAGAAAAGTAACCCCTGACCAAACTTCGCAAATTGATATTCAGTCACAAAATCAAAAGAGGTTTCTTTACCATCAGATAACTTTCTGAGGACAAGCGTGTAGCCGTTATCGTCATTGTTTTTTCTTAATTTTTTTGCCTTGTCACTTTCCAATTGGCCATCTGCTTTGGTCTTTTCTTCTTTCTTTGCTTCTAATTGGTATGCCACCCAGTCTCCTGCTTTCTCGGGTACCTTATAGGATTTGATGTTGGGGACTTTTTCTGTTTTTCTGGTTAGAAATGAATATATTCCAAGAGAGTCTTTGGGAAGTTCATCCTTCTTCTTCTTTTGCCTGCGAAGCTCCTTTACCAAATTTTGCTGAGGTTTTATTTTAAAAACGGCATACTTGCTGTCATAGGTAAGTGATATGTTGGCGGCACGATAAACAGAGTCTTGCGTACTGGTTTTAAGGTTGTAAAATATAATTTTCCCATCTCCATCCTGAGGATTGATGGTAAACGCAGCATGCTTGCCATCCGGGGTAAGTTCTTCATAGGTAATCTCCTTCCAGTTATCGTAAACGGTATGATCCAATGCTTTTTTAGGTGCGTTGGATGCTTTCTGGGCATAAGATATTGTGCTTAATACAAGTGAGGTAAGAAGAAAGAAATACTTCATAGGATTTTAGTAGTTAAGAAAGTGAAGATACTATGTGAGCAGGTAGAATCAAGGGAAAATGTTGATAAATAAGAGGCTGATGTCCTGTTGGTGCCACTTAATTGATGCTATTTTTGGGTTATGAAGCGAGCGTATTTTTTATGATATTTTTGTGCTAAATGAACGTGACTTTTCGTTAACCTTGAATTAGACTGTATAATCTCGAATAATTGCATATGAAGATAAGTGTGATAATACTGTTTGTACTTTCCATGATAGCATGTGAAAGTGATAGGAGTAGCTATAGCCCGGAAGCTTCCCATGCAAAGATGGGGTTGATGGAAGTGCCTGATGAGGAAATGATTGAGATTCCTGTTACTAAGCAGTTGGCACCGCAAGGTGAACAAACTATGGATAGGAAACTGATCAAAGAAGGCGCTATGAGTTTTCAGTGTGAAGACGTGGTGAAGACTAAGGCAGAAGTGGATAAAATCATTAAGGAATTAGGTGCTTATTCGTCCAGTGAGGGCCAGGATAGTTATGGGAGAAATCTAAACTTCCACCAAACCATCCGTGTACCAGCAGAAAAATTTGATGTTTTAATTCAGGGTTTGGAAGCGCTGGCGATTAAGGTGGAGAGCAAAGACATCAACACCCGTGATGTGACTGAGGAATTTATTGATCTGGAAACCCGACTTAAAACTAAGAAGGAACTAGAATCTCGTTATCTGGAGATTTTGAAGCAGGCACGTACCGTAGAGGACGTATTGTCAGTAGAGAGGGAATTAGGAAATGTGCGATCGGAGGTTGAATCTATGGAAGGAAGGCTAAACTACATCAAGAATAAAGTTTCTTTCAGCACGCTCAATGTCAACTACTATCAGTTAATTGACTCAGACTTTGGGTTCAGCTCAAAATTTATAGCATCATTCAGTAATGGCTGGGAAAACCTGCTGTCATTTTTAATTGGTATTATGAATTTGTGGCCATTTGTTCTTTTAATAAGCGGGGGCATATGGCTGTTTATTCGTTGGAGAAAAAAGAAGGCTTAGATTGAGTGCATTGAACAACCATTGCCGTTCTATTATTATCGATAGCAGCAATGTATGGATTTGACTAACCGAATTAAGTAGATTAAGATTTTTGAAGGGTATAAGGTAGATTTTAACCCTATTCGGCTGCGTCTTCACTGGTGTTTTCGTCCCCAGAATCAGACTCTTGTTCTACTTCTGTTTCATGCCTTGAAATATGCAGGATGAATTGTTTGTCCATCGAAAATTCATAGATGTATCCATCCATCAATTCAGATGCTTTTGGAGATTCAGAAAGCACACTCAATAAGTCTTTCGCTACACCGGAACCTTTAATATTATTAACAGCCTTGCCCTGGTGGGCCTCTAAAGTAAACGCATATGCTTTTTCTTTTGGATTTAGCGCTTTAAACTCGTGTTTGAAAAACTTGTATTCCTGAGGACCTTCTTCAGCAGCAAGCATCAGTTGTAAAATTGCAGGACGGTACTTATGCCAAAGTGATGCATACCCCTGATTTGACATGGAGCCGAAAAATTGAGTACTCATTATTAGTGGGTGTTTAGTTAATTAGTATTTAAATCAAATTACTTAACCCAGATAGGTTAGCAATCCTTTGCTTCTGGATGTGTGACGTAATCTTCGTGTTGCTTTTTCTTTTATTTGCCTTACCCGTTCTCTGGTTAGGTTGAATTTTTCACCGATTTCTTCCAGGGTCATTGCAGTATGCCCGTTTAATCCGAAATAATCGCAAATGACCTCAGATTCTCTTTCTGTTAAGGTAGCAAGAGCGCGACTGACCTCCCGTTGCAGGGAGTCGCGCATTAAAGCCGTATCGGGCGTATCGACCTGATCACTGGAAAGTACATCTAGCAAACTATTTTCTTCTCCCTGAACGAAAGGAGCGTCTACCGAAACCTGACGTCCGCCAGAACGAATGGTTTTTTCAACTTCGTCTACACTTAACTCTAATACTTCTGCCAACTCTTCACTGGAAGGCTCGCGTTGAAACTTTTGTTCCAGTTCAGAAAAAGCCCTTGATATTTTGTTAAGCGATCCCACACGATTTAAAGGAAGCCTGACTACGCGGGCCTGTTCTGCAAGTGCCTGCAAAATGGATTGACGAATCCACCATACGGCATAGGAGATAAATTTGAACCCCCTGGTTTCATCAAAGCGCTCTGCAGCTTTAATGAGTCCCACGTTTCCCTCGTTGATAAGGTCTCCCAGACTGAGCCCATTATTTTGATACTGCTTGGCAACGGATACCACGAATCTGAGATTGGCTTTAGTCAGTTTCTCCAACGCAATGGCATCACCTTGTTTGATTCGCTTGGCGAGCTCCACTTCCATCTCTGCGGTAATCAGGTCAACTTTCCCAATTTCCTGAAGGTATTTGTCCAGGGACTGGCTTTCGCGATTGGTGATTTGTTTACTGATTTTTAGTTGCCTCATAGCATTTTATCAAGTAGGGTAAAGACGAAGTGATGAGAAAAAACCAAGACCGGAGCCTTTATTTCAATTGGATGAGTCAGGTAGAAACCAACCATGATTAAGCTTTTCTGCTTGAGACAAAGAATTGAATAGTAAAGATACTAATTTTTTGATCATAGAGATAGAAAGATTTAAGGGAATAAATCCTACAAATGAGGTCCTCAAAGTAACTAATCACCCTTACTCAACGTGTGTTTTGAAATTGTGTTACATACAGAATTACTATTATTAACCCCGTTATACCAATGATATAGAAGTTAAGGACAGCGGGGCTCTTTCTTGTCAGACGGTGATTCAACAAAGCCATAAAAATTATTTAAAAGTGAGAGACTTGTCAATAAAACTTAAATGAAGTATTGTGATGAGCAAAATTTCTCCTCACAGATAATGCGGATGAATGATTGCAGGTCGATGGAAGCAGTATTGTGCTGTCTACAGAATTCCTTAAAAAGATATAGTTATATCCCGCAAATACGCCTAGTCAATGATTTTTTTATCTTTAGGAAAAATAATTGAAATGCTATGGCAAAGAGATTAGTAAAAGGAGAAAAGAAACTATTCGGAGTATGTAGCGGATTGGCCAACTATTTGGATATTGATCCGACATTAATGCGTGCTTTATTTATAATAGCAGTGCTTATGGCGGGTACTGGAGTGCTGGCCTATATCGTACTTGCCATTATTATGCCTGATAAATAAGACAGGTGGCGTTATAGCGCCACCACATCAATGTAAGTGGAGACACAAGCAACTAACAAAATGTGGAGTATTAGTAGAAGAATTGTTCAAGTACAATCTTTCCATCCTTCACTTCATAAAGTGCTATTTCTTCCTGCCTCATTCGTCCTTGTCCTTTGAATGTGGCATCAAATCCCATTGTGCAAGTGAAGTAGTTGCCAGCAACCTGCGGTTCGTTACAAAATCCACTATGAGTCTTTTCAATCATTGCCTGCCACTGCTTCCCTTTTTCTTTGATTTGATCCATTCCATGAGCGTTTTTAATGCCCTGTGAGTGATCAGGCTCAATGCTTTTGGCTTCATTACTGAAAAGCTCATTTTGAATTTTTTCCCAATTGCCCTGTTGTGCCAGTGCGTAAAACTCTGTTGCTACCTCTTTGGTTGTCATAATATTTTTGTTTTGGTTAAAGGATGAAACAAATAACTATGCATGGGATGACAACCTTATGTCAGTAAGGAAGACGGGTTGCTGGCTTTTTTTAATCTCTTTTTGTAACGATTGAAAAGTAAACTAGCTTAGGCCTTGGCCCTAAAATGTAATATATTCATATTCTTAAATTCGGGCTATGAAGGTACTATTCGTAATAGCGACTACATTCCTTGGAGGTTTTATAGGTCTATTTTATGGGATCGCCACAGTACCTAAAAATAGTGGTTTGGCGGGGCCAGCAGAAGTTTTGGGCTATGCAATTGTGATGGCATCGGTATCCCTCGTTCTTTCTTTCATTATCAATAGAAAGGTGAAGCCAGAAATTCGAAAGAAAATCACCATTACCTTTTTGCTGATTTGTCTTATTCCCATTTGCTGGCTATTCTATAGATTCAAAACAAATAAATCAACTGATGCAGAATTATCCTCAACCAAAAAACCAGTAACCCCGATTAGTTATAGTCAGGAACCTACCGCTGCTCTGGGGTTAGGAATGATGAGACCAGACTTTTACTCGAAGAGGGTCTTGTATTTTTATAATTCTCCCAACCTGGAAAAATCAGTTTCGGATCATACACCATCAGATAGTTTGGTTTTTGATCAGTCGGATCATCATCAATACGATATTACTTACGCCCCACCTTGGTTTTTTCCTGCTCATATAAATATGGGTTATGAGATTCTTTATATGAAAGTTATTCTTCAGGGTAAGGACTGGATGCAGGTAGAGGTGAATAAGCAAACAGGCCAATTGACTTGGGTAAATGCAAATGAGGTGAAATTATTTTACTGGCCACAATTTTTGCTCAGTGTAAACTCCATTGAAAAGCCTGATCTACAAAACAATCCATTGAAGGTTCTCCCTTTAGAACAGGCCGAACTGTGGAAGGGGGCTACCTTTGATTGGATGATTCCAGTATTGGTTAATGAAAATTGGTTGAAAGTTTCTTTGCGCGATAAGGACATGCGAACTGTGGGAGAAGCCTGGTTGCTCTGGAGGAGAGACAAGAACCTTCTTATTAAGTATTCATTGCTTTCTTAAAACTTTATAACATAAAAAATGAAAAACGCAATTGTATTCTTTATGGTTACGGGCCTGGCCATTTCATGCGACCCGCAACCCAAGCCTGATCCATTACAAAACGGGTTCAAGTATGAAGAATTTGATATTGTGCAATTGCAGAGTGGATATGCAGATGGTGAATACTCGATTCAGGACGTGGTTCAGAGCTATTTAGATCGAATTAACGCAATTGATAAAAACGGCCCTCAGCTCAACTCCATCATTCAGGTAAATCCTGACGCAATAGACATTGCGAAAGAATTGGATAATGAATTGAAAAACGGAAAATTACGAGGTCCGTTACATGGCGTACCTATAGTTTTAAAAGACAATATCGATACGCATGACAAAATGGAAACCACAGCCGGATCTCGTGCGTTGATGGGATCACATCCTTTGCAGGATAGTTTTGTAGCCCGAAAATTGCGTGAGGCTGGCGCTGTAATCATTGGGAAAGCCAATTTAAGTGAGTGGGCTAATTTTCGCGGAGAAATGTCATCGAGTGGCTGGAGCGGAGTAGGTGGCCAAACTAAAAACCCTTACGATATTACACGAAACCCATGTGGCTCAAGCGCAGGATCAGGGGTGGCCGTCTCAGCTAACCTTACAATGCTTGCCATCGGTACTGAAACTAACGGCTCAATCGTATGCCCGTCTACGGTTAACGGGATAGTGGGCATCAAACCAACCGTAGGACTTATTAGCCGGTCTGGGATAATCCCTATTTCATTTACTCAGGACACGGCTGGCCCTATGGCTCGTACAGTAAGAGATGCTGCTATTTGCCTTGGTGCTTTGGTAGGCATAGACACTACCGATAGCAAAACACAATCTGAAGATAGGAAGGAGTTTACTGACTACACGCAATTCCTAAAGGAAGATGGATTGAAAGGAAAACGAATTGGTCTTTATATGGCTCCAATGGGAAGAAATTATAAAGTCGATAAAGTAATGAATGAGGCCATTGATTTTATCAAAAGCCAAGGGGCGGAAATTGTGGAAATTCCAAAAATAGGAATGGACGAAGTGGGGAGATGGTCATTTGAAGTGATGTTGTTTGAGTATAAGGATGGATTGAATAAATATTTCAAATCATTGGGGCCGAATGCAAAAATTAAAAGCCTCGAAGACCTGATCGCATTTAATGAATCAGATTCAATTGAATTAAGACATTATAGCCAGCAGTTTTTGGAAATGGCATTGAAGAAGGCGGGGTTGGATTCTGAGGAGTACACACAAACATTACATAAAATGCTGAAAGGTAGCAGAGAAGAAGGAATAGATTTTGTAATGAATGAACATCAACTGGATGCAATTATCGCACCTACTGGAGGGCCAGCCTGGAAAACAGATTGGACAAATGGTGACTCTGGGCATGTTGGTAGCTCTTCACCAGCGGCTCGTTCAGGCTACCCAAACGTTACGGTACCTATGGGGTTTATTGAAGGGCTACCTGTAGGGATTTCATTTTTTGGGAGGGCATGGAGTGAGCCGCTATTGTTGGAAATTGCTTATGCCTATGAACAAGGAACAAAACACAGGAAAGCTCCCCAATTTCTTAACTCCAATTACTAATAGAGCTGCTAATGTAATATTAACTGAAGAATGGATTATTTACGGGTAGTCTCATTTTTTATATACCTCAGGAGAAGTCGCTGATATTCATAAAGGTCTATCGGCTTGGCTTTTATCATCAATGCCAATATTTTTTGCGATTCAGGGGTTGTTGTTTTTAATGCATTAGAGAACAGGGCCAATTCTTGAAAAACCTTTAATTGGGCGCTGTTTAATGGGTGACTAAGTGCAATTTTATCTTTTAAAATCTTCGAGCATTCGCTTATTGCTAGACTTCTATCCCCACCAAATTGCCTTTGGATCATTTTGGTAATTTTTTGGGTAACCATGGGAAGAGATAATGGGATGGTTTTGCCCAGATTCAATGCCATGTTACTTTCCGTAAAACGGATAAGAACAGATTTACTTGTTTTATGGGATTTACGGGCTTTAATTTTCTCCCGTTCCTGTGCTGCCAGTCTCTCTAGTGTTTTGTCTATAGGTCTAAATCCATACTTGTAATAAAACCAAAATGCCCCGGAAGTTATTCCATCGGGATTGTCAAGGCCAAACTGATAGGGCTCTATTTCGAAATAGGAAACGCGAAATACCATTCTGAAAACGCGCAACAATTGACACATTACATATCCGGATTCGCCACCGCGAAAAGCTTCAAATATATTAATCCCAAAATTTGCTCTTTCTCCAAATATCCATGATCCTCCATACGCAGTAGGGAACCCGTTCTTGAATAGTGTAAATCCAACGTATGATTCCATTGGAAGTTGCCGCGATGGAGTCATGCCATACAAAACAACGGATAGACCACGCTCCAATTCGTAAACTCGAAGCGACTTCGAATCCAGGTAGGTAACCGGATCAGTCTCCCGATCATTGAGGGTCATTGTATTTTTTATAGACAGGATCACGCCATGAGTTTGCTGAGGGGTGATTGTTTTAGGGCTAGGGAGCTTACGGTTTAATAAACGGAGAATATCGAAATGCTTTTTCCAATCCTGATGACAAAATATGGAGCCTATAGGTATGCGATTGTAGGTTCTTGAAAATGCTTTGCTTTTAGGTGTAATTTTTATTTCAAGACCTAGCTTGTCAAAAAAGTAATCTTTAATGGAAGGAAGTTCATCGAGTGTGTTGAGTTGATCTAAATAGAAATTGAAACGCCTTGATTTCGTTACTCCAAGGACTTCAAGGAGTTCCTGATTGTTAAATCCTGCCGTTGTATTACTTCGCTCCAGGGTGGGCAGTGTATGACTAAGGATTTCATTCAACGTATTTTCTGACTGATCCATCAGCTCAAGTCGACACTGGGGATGATCATTTAACCATGAAATACAGTCATGGGAATAACTGGATACCATTTGAGTGTACGGTAGTCCGGTGTTAGCCAGGGATGCCAATGCTTTTCGAGGCGCATTTCTTAGACAAGAGGTGATGCGCAATAATTCTTTTTCCGCTATTCTTTGTTGTCTCTCATGAGGTGGATAGGCGCAAATGAATAATAGCGTTTCATGGTAGTTGAATAGGGATTGATTTATGACAAGTTTCTTTTTGGATAGTTGTAGCATAAGCTGCTCTATCTGTGCTAAATCCTCTTCACCAGATTTACCCAGTTGGCTCCTAAGTTTGTGTAGAAGCATGCCAAAAGAAACTTCCTTCATTAAGATTAATTGTAATTACTCCTAATGTAATCAAAATTTGTATTTCGAAAAGATCGACTGCCTGGTGTTGTCTGTATATTAGAATAATTCAAGTTGTACCGGAAATTCGACTCCAGAATAGAAAGAAGGAGACTGTGACCCGCTAGGGGCTTGAATGGAAAACAGTTTTGTTTCTTTGTATCGTGACGCAACGACTATTTCAGTAGTTCCGGAAATACTCTCGAAAAGATTTTGTACAATCCTAGGTGAGTTGTTGTTTCTGGAAAGATGCCCCAGAAAGAGGTGACTCATAAAATGAGGTTTGTGATCAGTAAATAATTTTCCTGCCTGAACGTTAGACAAGTGACCATAACCACCCCTGATTCTATTTTTGAGCGCTATTGGATACCTGCCAGTTTCCAGCAATTCATCATCATAGTTTGATTCTAGAAAAGCCGCATGGCATTGTTTAAAATTCCGGATAACATGGTCCGTAACATCACCAATGTCTGTGAAGATACCCACATTTACACCTTTGTTGGATATAATGAAGTTGTGTGGGTCAGTGGCATCGTGCAATATTGGAAAAGCCTGTATGGAGAGATCACCAATCGAGATGGCTTCATAAGCTTTGAAATTATAAGCTTCTGCTTTTGTGAGCTGAGCTTTTAAAAGTGTGCGGGTAGTGATGTATACCGGAATTTTAAACTTCTTGTGAATGGACGGGATGCCATGCACATGGTCAGAATGCTCGTGTGTCACAAAAATTGCCTTCACATTGCCCAATGAAAGGCCAAGGCGCCTCAGTCGCCTTTCAGTCTCTCTGCACGAAATTCCGGCATCAATCAGAATGGCCTCATTCTGATTTCCAATATAGTAGCAATTTCCATTGCTTCCTGAGTTTAATGATGCTACAAATAGTGACATTTATGGTTGCGAAGTTAAAAAGATATTTTTCACTACCACCCATTAAGTAATAGTAAAGCTTTCTGTGATTAGGGATATATTGCAAATAATTGCTACCACGATTAAAAATTGGACATGAATAAATTTATTGAATTACCAATAGCAGATGAGGAGGAAGTGAAGTCAGTATTGGTGAATGTGTCTACTGTAGGGCGGATATTTCCTGATCCGCAGAATACCCGTAAATGTATTGTAGAATTGAATTACCATAGTATCAATGATGCGCCAGTGTGTTTAGAGATAAACTTGCCCTACGAAACTGTGCGCTCCTATTTTATGTCCTAATGCCAGAGCGAGCACCAAATATTGAAGACATTAAAGATGAACTGATATTTTCCACATCCCGGAGTGGTGGCCCTGGTGGTCAAAACGTAAACAAGGTGAGTAGCAAAGTAACGCTGAAGTGGGATGTCGCCAAATCAACCCAAATCAACTCAAATCAGAAGGACATTATCTTTAATAAACTCAAGAACAGATTGACGAAAGAACAAGTGTTGGTTCTTCAGGAGCAAGAATCGAGATCGCAATTTGTCAATAAAGAAGAGGTGATAATCAAATTGAATGACCTGCTCAGGAAGGCATTTGTCGTTAAAAAAAAGAGGAAACCCACCAAGCCTACAAAAACCTCCATCCACAAAAGAGTAAAAGAAAAAAAGCTAAAAGGAGAGAAAAAACAATGGAGGCAAAAACCTGATCACTAGTTACCAGTCATCATCTGTAACTTTCAATTCAAAATTGTCGGCAAAAGCTTTTCCCAGTAGACCCAATGTGTTGGGTTTCATCCAATCCTGTGAAAGTTGAGTTCCGTTGTTTTTACTGCACAATCCTGTTAACGGCTCTTTTTCCTTGATGGATTTGTAACCGATTTCCCCAGTCACCATGATTTTACTAAAGGTGACCCTGTACCGCCCATCTCTAATGGCTACGGCAACTTGTCCGCTGAATTTTCCGGTTTGAAGAATCAGTGGTGTCTGTACCTGACTGAACTGAAACTTTAAATAATCAACAGTGAGGTCATTGACGTTGAAGGTAATCTCGTTGGCACTTATTTTAATGTTGGAGAATTGTTTGTTCTTTTTGTATTGTTCTTCCAGTTTAGCATAGGTTACATTTTCATTCTGAAAAACAGCCTGGTAAATGATTTCCTGATCCTGAAGTTTGAAGTCTTCATATTCGGTAGTTTGAGAAAAACCAAATACCGGAATGATGACAAGAAGGTGCGCTAAAATGAACTTCATAATGGATTATTTTCTGTAAAGATACTAACGTTAAGCAAAACCGAATAATATCGAAAAGGAGGTATTTATAAATGAAGAGCGGCATTCCACATGTAGAATGCCGCTCGGGAAGAGCTTTTTCTTCTTAGCAGTAGGTTTAGGTACTGATGCTAAAGACCCTTCGGTAAGCTAAGATCAATAAAATTGAATTAATTTCTATCACCCTTTCGAAGGTAATTTGGGCACAAAAGAACATTTCAAGCTTTGACTTTTGCCAGCCCCAATAAGGTAAATAGCCAATCAGGAAGTGGTTTTGCTGGATTTCTTTTTTGAAGGTCTAAAAACCATCCCCATTTTTCCATTATAGGAAGTTTATGCGTCTCTACAAATTCGATAAGCGTTCCGTCAGGATCCTCGCAATAAGTAAAGTGACCCGCTGCTTTCCCCATGTCAAACGAATTGCTACTATCAACAGTAAATGGAAAGTTATGTTCTGCACATAATGCTCCGAGTTGCTCCATGCCATGGACATCAAAGCATACATGAATAAAACCAAGGTCACCCCAATATCTATTTTCAAATATCTTATTGGGTTTCTCATCAATGATTTGAACCAATTCCAATTCCGTGTCACCCAGCAATCTGCTGAATGCACCGCACCTCTTGGGATTGCTCTTTAAAAGGACTCTTCTGTATTTTTTACTATCTCCGGGAAGGCCTGAAAAATCGCTGAATACACTGGTTTGATCGTAGGCCACCTGTTCGTATCCCAAAACAGATTGGTACAAAGGAAGGGCCTTGTCCATATCAGAAACTCCAATCACACAGCCAAAAACTCCTCCGGAATGTGATTTATTTTTTTTCAACCAGGTTTCTCCTTCAATTATTTGAAAGGTATTGTTGTATGGATCATTGACAAAAAAATGTTTGCGGCCGTCAGGGTCTGTTTGCAAACCGCCCAATGTGTTAATTCCATTGTTTTCAAAATGAGAATATGATTTTTCGATATTCCGCGATTTCATTTTGATGACATATACCCCAGTATCTCCAAGTGAAAGTTGAATTTTTGGTGATTGGGGCTTTTTGGAAGTGTACTGCCAAATTTCAAAGCCACCACCACCTTGTCCATTTATTGCCAAAATGGCAAACCGATCCTCTGCAATATCATTGGTGTACCTCGTCATCAAAGAAGCTGTCGCTTTGTCCTGAAATATGGGTATGTTCATATCAAAATGTTTGCGATACCATGCCCACGCCTCTTCGGCATTAGCAACCCCAATTCCTACTTGTTGAATTCCTGATATTATTGGCAACTTCATTACTCCATTTTATTTCAGCCATAATTTAGCATTCTTTTGTAAAGAGATGCCATCTTTTTTGATGGTCGTTTTAAAAAGTACATCATGAAAATGACGAGGTTGGCAATTTGAACCTTTAACCAGGAATTAGATCTGTACTTTCTTGACGAAACGGTAATGCATTTTGGGATTATTTTGAATCGATTGGCCTTTCTGATGCGTTGAATAATATCATAATCCTCCATGATTATAAAATGCTCATTAAATCCATTTAGCGATTCAAAGAGAGCCCTATTAACGAAAAGTGTTTGATCTCCGCCTCTGCACATTATTCCATTAAATCGAGTGAAATAGGCATTGGCTTTTAATAACCAACTTTTCGAATCGAACTGATAGCGGTAACACCCGGCCGGATATCCCGATTGGATGGCTTCACAAATGTCAGTGGCAAAGCTTTCGATGAGTGTTACATCCGCATGAACGAAGTATAGAATATCTCCTTGAGAGTGCATTGCGCCAAGATTCATTTGAACGGCCCTCGATTGTATTGAAGATGTTATTACTTTGACTCCCGATTGTTGTGCCAATGAAACAGTGTTGTCCTCGCTATTGGCATCAACAACAATAACTTCCTTTACTATATCCCGACTGTTTAAAAGTAGGAATGTTATTAGTTGACCAATGTACTCCGCTTCATTGAAGGTGGGTATGATAACACTGATCTGCAATGGGTTTACCGAATTAGCTGGACTTCATAATTTTTGATAGGACTATCCATCGAAGCCCTTACAAGAAGACCCTCCTTAAAATAATATTTATTCTTATTTCCCATTACCTCTACAAGGAAACTTTTTTCGTCCTCAGACTCTGCTGTGGAAAAAATGCCGTAACCGTCAGCATAGATTTTAGTGCCAATTGTTGGTTCTTCAAAGTATAACTTAGCAATGTTAAATGTAATTGGTGCTGTCAAAATAGTGTCCTTTTTATATTCGTAGGCATCTACTTTAACTTTATAATGATCCTTTTCCCATTTTGAGGTGGAAGTATAATTTCCTCTGTTGGTAACGGTTTTTATCTCTGAAGCAATGAGTTGTCCATTTAGAAAAGTTGAAAAGTAGGAGTAGTCCACATTTACCCGGAAAAAAAGCCAAAAACTCACCTTGCTGGTCAGGTTATAGTGGGTGATGGAGTCATTGACTTGCTCTTGATGTGCAGTAAGCGCTCCAATTTTAAAACCGGCTATACGAATGTCAAAGTGTCGTGTAAGGGTATCCTTTGCAAAGAGATTGCTCGAGAAGCCAATTATTAGTAAAATAAAAATAAGTCTTCTGTTCATATCATCTGTAATTTATGAAGTCGCACCACCGCAACTGGAACCAGCACCCGCTGTGCAACCAAAACAATGTTGATTGGTTTGAATTTCTCTTTGAGTAAGTGTTTCGGTATCCCATTTTGAAATGTGCTGGTCCGAAGTTTCTACTTTCATTTCCAGCATTTGATTAAAATCACAGTCGTATAGATAGCCATCCCACCCGACAGAAATGGTATTGCGACACATCACTCCTTCTGCTGCTACCGGATTGTAGGAGGAAATTAGTTTTTCCATATAATCGTCAAAGTTTCCGCTGACCAACAAGTAATCTAAGAAGCGACTAATGGGCAGGTTCGTAATACAGAACAGTTGATTGAAGACAATTTGGTAGGGGTCTTTTAGTTTCTTTTTGAATTCCACCTGCAATGATTCCTGTGAACCTGGAAGAAAGGCGCCAGATGGATTATACACTAAGTTGAGAATTAATCCGCTGTCCTCCTTTCCATAACCAACAGCGTTGAGCATTCGCAGTGCTTTAATTGATTTTTCAAATACCCCCTCACCCCTTTGCGAATCCGTGCGCATGGCTGTAAAATATGGGAGAGATGAAGTTACTTCAATATTGTGCTTTTTAAAAAAATCAGGAAGGTCATGGTAAGCAGGGTTGGCGACAATGATTGTCAGATTGCATCGTACGATGATGTTAACCTTTTTATCAATTTTTCTTATTTCTTCGACAAGCCAACGGAAATGAGGGTTCATCTCAGGAGCACCACCGGTGAGATCGATGGTGGTAAAAGAGTGTCCTTTAATTACATCCAAACAATGTTGCATCGTCTCCCGTGTCATTATTTCCTTTCTGTCGGGCCCGGCATCTACATGACAATGCTTGCATGTCTGGTTGCACATTTTGCCAACATTGATTTGTAGGATTTCAATTTTTGTGGGGCTTAAAGGATACAGTCCAGTTTGTCTGAGCTTGCTACCAAATGCGTCTGGTTCAAATCCAGTAGGTGTTTTTTCACTAAGTATACTTATTTCATACCCAACATCCGCCAGCTCGCTCTTCCTTGCTTTTAAAGACTTTATCATCACATTGAAAGTTCTTTGTATTTATTCATCATTTGCACACTGTGAACCAGGGTGGCACCACTTCTAATGGCTGCGGCCACGTGAACGGCTTCCATCATTTGTTGTTCATCACAACCTTTTTCCATCGTGTCTACAGTATAAGCATCAATGCAATAAGGACACTGTATAGTATGGGCTACAGCCAGTGCGATAAGAGATTTTTCCCTTGCTGTTAAGGCACCCTCTTTAAAGGTCTCACCATAGTAATCAAAAAACTTATCTGCAAGAGGTTTTTGAAATTCACCAATATTGCCGAACTTTTTTAAATCTTCGGGATTGTAGTATGTTTTCATAGAAGGTTTATTAGTTATCGCGTTATAATTTCGTTTAATCACTCATTTGAACTCAATATACATAACAAGACAATAAACTATTTTGTTAACAGCCCAATCGTTGCAAAAATTCGTATATGTGTAAGGGAGGTGACAATGGTAGTCAGTTTAGAGTAGTATACTGTATAAATTTTGATACGATGAATCCAAAAAAAATTAACCTTTCTCTATTATTTGTTTTAATTGGGTTAGGCGCATTTGCTCAGAGTAACGCACCTTCGCATGAAGCATTTGATAAATTGCTTAGGAAGCATGTTTTAGAGGATGGCCGGGTAAATTACAAAGGTTTTATTCAAGACTCTGTTCTGCTCAATCAATACCTATCCGCATTGTCCAATCATCCACCCAATAAAACCTGGAGTGCCAATGAGGACAAAGCGTTTTGGATCAATGCCTACAATGCCTTTACAATCAAGTTGATTATTGATCATTATCCTGTTAAAAGTATCAAAGATTTAGCGGGTAGCATTTACAAGATTAACACGCCTTGGGATATTCAGTTTATAAAAATTGGTAACGATACTTATGATCTTAACAATATTGAACATGCCATGCTAAGGAGAGTATACAATGACCCGAGGGTTCATTTTGCCGTTGTTTGTGCTTCCAAGTCTTGCCCTAAACTGTTGAATGAGGCCTATGTAGCTTCAAAGTTAGATGAACAACTCGATCAGGCCGGACGCGATTTTCTGAAAAATGCTTTTAGGAATAACATTTCATCAGATAAGGCATCCATCTCAAATATTTTTAAATGGTACAAAGGAGATTTTACTGAAGAGGGAACTTTGATTGATTTCTTAAATAAATATGCTCCTGTAAAAATTAAAGCCAATGCAGAAATTTCCTATATCGATTACGACTGGAGTCTGAATGATTGGCTCTGAGGCTATCGAAAGCGAAGGATGGGTCGCGTAAGGCAAGTCGGGCCTCCACCTCCTTTTACACTTATTTCATTTCCTTCATACTCTACTACTTCACATCCGGCTTTTTTCAATGCTTCTTTAGTTTTTGGGTTTCCTTTTACGAGTAAGCACTTGCGTGGTGCAATGGCCAATACATTGCATCCCATGGATTCAAATTCCTCATCTGGTACTTCTACAAATTCAAATCCTCTATTAAGTAATTCATTTCTAAAAATGATGGGCATCAATGGAGAATATACGACTGCCAGATTTTTATCTACAGGACTCAAAATAGACATCAGATGAAATACATCGGATGGGCCTCTGTAATGGGGTAGGTGCACCACAATTATATTGACTCCATGAGGCGATAATAAATTTTTCAATTGTTTTATACCTTCTTCATTGGTGCGGTACGTTAATCCCACTGCCAGGGTATGCTCATCCAGCCAGGCTACATCACCTCCTTCCAGGGTACCGGGTGATTTTATTTCACCAAGAATTTTCATTTGGTACATTTCAAATGCTTCTTTCTCAGCCAGAGGCTCATGCACACGCCCTTTTTTGCCCATATTGCAAATGATAATACCGTGATTGGTGGCAATAGAAGCATCCCTGCAATAAATTGAATCCATATTTACCTTATCATCTTGAGGAAGGTAATGTAAGTCGGTTCCAGACTCAACAAGTAGCGCTTCAAATGATTGGTACTCTTCAAGGGCCTTGTTAAAATCGGGTTTGGATAAATAATTAAGCTCCCGCCAGTTTTTCTCCAGGTGTGCATCATTAAGAAATGCTTCTCTTACTCCTTTGATGAAGACTGATTTAAGTTTTCCGAATTCCGAATGCGATGTGTATTTCAATTTTTTTTATTTTGATTAATGATTACCCAAATATAGAACGGTATTCCGGCAAGGAGCAAAAGAAAACCCCAGAATACGGACTCTTGCCCGGTGCCAGCAATTGCCCATAATGAAAATGAAAATGCACCAAGTCCAATAAAAATGGTATTGATCCATCCCTTCGTGTTCAATACTTTCCTCTCTGCGTATAAAATTATGAGAGAGCCAGCAGAAAAAAGATAGGGAACTAATACCGTGGTGGTGGTAAGTAATACCAAAAATTCGAATTGTTCTACCAGTCCTTTTGTATAATTCATTCCCACCAGGAAGGACACAAAAAGACTGGAGATGATGATTCCTGATGCTGGAGCTCCTCTTTTATTCTCTTTGGCAAATATGGATGGAAACAATTTGTCTTTTGCGATAGCATACGGTATCTGTCCTTGAACTAAAATCCATCCATTTAAGGCTCCAAATGCAGAGATGGCTACACCCGCACCTACCCAGTATTTTGAACTTTCTCCAAACATGATAGCAGCAGCATCAGCAAAGGGTGTTAAAGAAGTTTGGAGCTCTGAAGGAGGAACTGCGCCAAGTACAGATAAGGTACCAAAAATATAAACTACTGTTGTTATCAATGTCCCAATCATAGTTGCGCGAGGAATGGTCTTCTCCGGGTTTTCAACTGCCTTGGAGGGAATTGTTGCACATTCTACACCAAGAAAAGCAAACAATGTCATGGCAGCAGTGGCGGTAATGGCCTCAAAACTTGATAAACCGCTTAGATTAAAAGGGTGAAAGTAGTCTAAGTTAATAAAGAAAAGACCTCCAAAAGCAATGATGAAAAGAGGAGCTAGTTTTAGTGCTGTTGTTATCACTTGCACTTTTCCTCCTGCTCTTATACCTAATGTATTTATCCATGTGAGCAACCAAATACTGGAAAGTGCAGTTACCACTGCTGCTATGGCACTGGTGCCTAATATTGGGACAAACAAACTCATTGCCCCTACAAAAGAAACTGCAATAGTGGCGTTGGTGGCCAAGGTAGAAATCAGATATCCCCATGCGACAAGAAATCCTGGGAAATCCCCAAACCCTTTTTTTGTGTAGGCGTATGGCCCACCATCTCCTGCAGGCATCATTTTGCTGAGCATACCAAAGAGTAGGGCAAGGAAGATGGCTCCTCCAGCAGAAAAGATCCAACCTATCAGGCTAATACCCCCATAGCTCGCCAGTGCAGAGGGCATCAAAAATACTCCGGCACCAATCATGTTACCGATGACCAACGAGGTGCTAGTCCAAAGACCAATTTTTTTTATGGGTGGTGGAGAAGATTCCATGTATTCTTTCTTAGTTGGAAAAAGAAAGATACGGATTTACATGAGGTAATTGTTGTGATATGTCACTAATGTCGCTTTGACAATCGCGTACTATTTATTTGCTATATAATCGTATATGAGTTCGGATGCATTTGCCATTGCTGCAACTCCAGCATCCTTGTCCTTCAGGTTTTTGGAAAGAGTAATGAGGATATATTTATTTCCGTCAGGCAGAATGACAAGCGCGGAGTCATGTTGCACTCCGGTAATACTTCCAGTTTTGTGCGCCACCTTTACATCTTTGGGAAGTTGGGCAGGGATAATTTCATTGAATTTTTGATCGAGTAAAATCGCTATCATTTGTTGATCAGCCTCTGGGTTTACGGCTTCACCATTAGCAAGCTTCTCGAATATGACCATTAGGTCGTATGCTGTTGTTGTATTACTTAACCCTGCTTCAAATGCTTTTTGGTCTTCGACCCCTCGCACAACCAACATATCGTTAGCCCCTAATTGACGCATAGTAGCCGTAACATTTTTGGCATCTACTAAATCGATGACAATATTAGTGGCCAGGTTGCTGCTGGATATGATCATGTCATAAACAATGTCACTCAGCGGTTTCCTGGTTCCAACCTGATTATAAAGTTCAAACTCGCTGTCATCATTTTTGTCTAAACTATACAACGAACTATCTACAATACTTTTAAATTCATTTTTAACCTCAACAGAATCACTCAATGAAAACTTGCCTTCCTCTGCTTGCTTATACACTTCAATCATCACCGGAGTCTTCATGGTGCTGGCAGCATGAAACGTTTCCTTTTCATTAATAAAGAGTGTTTCTTCCGTTGTTAAATCTTTAAATGCGATAGCAAAATCACCCTCTGTCTTTGAAAGTGTGTTCTCTACGTTACGCTTGAGTTCATCCAGGGAGGGCTTGGGGGAGCATGATGAAAAAAGCCAAATGATTCCTACAATGAACAAAAGGGGCAAACAGGGTTTGTTTATATCCCTCAATGGTTTCATAGCAATCATTTGGCAGTTTGTCATCAGTTAAAAAATTCTCTTAGTACTTAGCAGCTTTTCCTTTAGAGGATGAATTGTTAATGAATTCTCTTACATCATCATTGGCCTTGATCAAGTCTTCAGCACGCAAATACATCATGTGTCCGCTTCTGTATCCTTTCCAGCTAAAACGATCTTTCATTTTACCACTAGGATCCATATTCCACATGGAGTATTTAGAGTTAAAATAAGTTGTAGCACCATCGTAATAACCAGACTGGAACATTACGTTCAGGTATGGGTTCTGTGCCATGGCCTGACGCAGATTGTCCCCGGTGCGATCGTTGGAACGATCCCATGGGTGAACTGGGCCAAACAGGTTGTACTTGATATCTGTCTTAAACTTCAAATGTTCACGGATGTAATAATTAATGGCAGGTGTAAATGAATGAAGCCACGATGTAAGTTCCGCGCTGTAATCCGGGCTTTCACCGGCATCCATTCTATCGATTCCAAGGTAACGTGAGTCAAGACGACCTATCGTGAAACCTTTGGTTCTTAAAAGTTCTTTCCAGAAAGCTCTTGTGTTCACATCCAGGTTACTCTGGAGGATGTACTCTTCGCTTAGTCCTGAATAGTAAGCCATCTTAGCAGCGGCAGCTTTTCTTTTCTGCGGATCCACAAAACCACCCATAGCCATTACAGGAATCAATTCATTGATTGTATATTGTTCCGCTTCTGCCAATACAACGTCAAGGTCTTTTGCCTGCAGTGCTGGCGGAAGTACTTTGTGGTACCATGCTGCTGCAGCAAAGTAAGGCAATCTGTTGGCAGCCTCTACCTGATCTCCTCTGTCAATACCCAAGTCAGTAGGGGAAACCAGGATGACACCATTTAAATACATCCATTGTGCATTTTGTAATTCAAGAGCAAGCCCTGAAACGCGTGTAGTTCCGTAGCTTTCTCCTATTAAATACTTAGGTGATTGCCAGCGGTTTTTACGGGTAACAAAAGTATTTACCCATTCAGCCAGGTACTTAACATCTGCATTTACCCCAAAAAATGTTTCGCGTGGAGCTTTATCATCCAATACACGAGAATAACCCGTGTTGACAGGGTTCACATAAACGATGTCGGCAATGTCCAATACAGTATTTGGATTTTCTTTTACCCCGTAAGGTTGTACGGGATATCCCTCATCATCAATAAGGAGAACACGAGGCCCGGTGTAGGCGATGTGCATCCATACCGAAGCTGAACCAGGGCCACCGTTAAAGGAGATCAATAACGGGCGAGAAGCACGGTCTTTGACATCACTTCTTTCATAATAAGTATAATAAAGGGATGCAATTACCTTTCCGTCCTTGTCCCACACTGGCTGGGTGCCCGTGGAAGCAGTATATGGAAAACGTTTCCCTTTTACAGTTACTTCATGTGTAGTAGTAACGGTGGTGTCTGCAGGTAGCTTTCGATCCTGAGCCATGGAAGACAATGTCATTCCCAGGGCAAGCAAAAATGTGATGTAAAATCTCATGTTATAATTTTAAGATTGTTGATTTAATTATGGGCACAAAATTAGACCCCTTTGCTGCTAAATAAGCTTACCTTTTGTTAAGCGGTAATTTTCCTTTTTGCTTACCTTACTTACCGATAAAAACGGACTAAAAACCAACATAAATGACATTTAAAGGTTATTCACTTCTGCTAAGCATTATTTCTACTGCTTTAATTTCGTGCTCTCCCTCCAAAAGGACTGAGTATTCTGTAGGGCAAATAAAAACCCCTAAAGGAGATATTATTCTTTGGCTATATGATGAAACCCCTAATCACAAAAAAAGCTTTATCCAGCTTGCCAATGATGGGTATTGGGATACGCTAACTTTTAACAGAGTAATACCTGATTTCGTTGCACAGGGTGGGTGCCCGGATACACCCGAAGGCTTTTCTGATCCTGAATATTTATTGCCTCCTGAGTTCAATGAGCATTTGCTTCATGAATATGGTGCTTTGGGAGCTGGACGAGATAATAACCCGGATAAACTATCTGCCCGATGCCAGTTTTATATTGTTCAGAACAGAGAGGGAGAACACCGGCTGGACGGAGACTATACCATATTTGGCAAAGTGTTAAAGGGCATGGATGTTGTTGACAGTATCGTTAATGTCGATAGGGACTCAACGGACAAACCCTTTGTGCCCATTACGCTGGATGTAAATATTATACAATTAACTTCCGATGAGTTGAAAGAAATGGGATTTGATCCACAGGCTCCGTTTTAAGTAAATCAGGATTTTGTAATTACTCCGATTTCTTCTAATGCAGAAAGGAACTCAGCAACAATCTCGATTGGAATAGGACCAAATTCAGCAGCTACGGCATTCCTTATTTGAGTAATTGTCCGTTGCCCATTTACCAAATTGAGAATCTCATAGTTGTATTCGCCTCCGGATCCCCACAGTCCTCGGTAGGAAAAAACACGAAGTTTTGCTGTGCGTTCAGCTCCATATTTGTCTTCCAGGTAATCGTAGCCAAAAACTGAGATAGGGCCCTTTACTTTTTCATTGCGGATATAAACAACTTTATTCTCTCCGGATTGAGGTATTCCTTTGCCGATAGTTTTTTCCAGATCTGCAATATACTTATGAAATTCATTTTGAAGTTTAACATCGGATTTGCCAAAATTTGTAATAGAGTTGGCAACACCGCGTTCGTATTCCCAATGATGAAATTTTAAATTCTCTTGATCGGCTGCATTCAAGTGATGACTGCGCTCGAGCATGGTTGCAGTTCGTAATAATACCTGGTGCTTAAACAGGGCAAGGTAGTCGGCAGCTGATGAAGCATCAAAATTGGCGAGCACATAGGCACTAGCGGCACCAATAAATCCAGAGCGTTTGAGTTTAGTCGGATCAATGTTGGCTGGCAAGTCATAGTTGGTATGAATATATCGGTCTGGCCAGTCGTGAAGATAGATGGAGGGAATACGAAAGGAGCCTTCGCTAAAGACCTGGAAATCGCTGCCCATGTGGAATTGCCCGAGTACAGCATGCAGATCTTCTTTCCCGCCCTCTAATGAAACGACAGGGTTGTCCACCGCCTCGCCACTCGCAAACTTATCTGAGGCTTCATTGAGGTACATGCCAAAGGCTTCACCAATGTCGCTAACAAAACTTGGCAAACTCTTTGGGCTGCGAGACACATGAAAGATGGCTTTGGTTTCCGGACCTCCACCTACCATATCCATATGTATCACGGCTTTGATGTTGGCAGCCAGTGCGGGTCTATAATTGAGTAACACAGTTGTTCCTTCAATTTCGGGAGACCAAATAAATCTGATGGTTCGTTTTGGTCTTTCTATTTTACCTTCATCAATTAATTTTTTTAGTGCTCTTGCTACTTCCATAATAGTCACCGATCCGCTTGCATTGTCATTGGCTCCAGGTCTTGGATGATCAAGATGGCAGGTGAATGCAATCTCTTCATTTTTTAAATTAGGATCAGCTCCTTCAATTACTGCAGTAAGGATATCGTAATGACCTGGGTGCTGTCCGGCTGTTACTTTAGCGCTTAGCTTTATTGTTTTACCTGCTTGCAATCGTTTCTGAAAGTCACGTGCTTGTTTCAAAGAAACCATAAAGGCAAATGTTTTATCCTTTGCAAAGGTTTCGAGATGTCCCCATCGGATAAGGTTATCATTTTCACCATACCATGCAGTAGGTTGATTCTGGGCATAGCTAATAATACCTGCTGCTCCATACTTGGCAATGGCTAAAGGCACAATAGCTCCTGGTTGTGATGAAGTAAGAACAAGCTTTCCTTTTATATTTTTATTCGCATAATCTTTATCCGACCTACCTGTGCCTACATCCACAAGATCAGCAGTCACTTCTCCGCTTTCACTGTCTTGGGCCAACACTAAAGGCACGGCTTCCCAATTTCCAATTCGATTTGTTGGACCCCATTTCCCATTTATATTTTCCAATTCCCATAACTCTGCAAATTCCACATCCCATGCAGGACGAGACTTCTGTGTTCCATACATGACCTTTCCATCGGCTGGTATTTTTAGCAATTCAACGTTTTCTAATCCATATCCCTTTATCTGAGTTTGAATAAATTCCACTGCTTTTTGATAGTCTTTCGAGCCACGCATACGGTGAAGTCGTGATAAATATTCCAGATTTCGTTTTGCTGATTCTCCTGATAGTTCATCATCCAGTACGCTTATTAGTTTCTTGTCATCTAATGGAAATAATTGGCCGTAGGCAGATGGTGATACCATTATAAAGAGACCAACAATGCTTATGAGAAGGGCAGAGATGTTCATGGGTTAGTGCTGGTTTTGTTCTACATACCTCAAGCTATTAATTTTTTTCATCTAATAGATAGGATTTTCGGGAGATTCACCCAAATGGGGTATTTGTAATGTTGAACAATTATAAAAATGGGAAAGGCAGATGTTGGCAAAAAAATTGTTCAAGAGAATGTGTGTGCTTATTTTTTTTATTTGTACTGATCAAGGATAAGATTGAACCCGATATCGATGTGCGCAATTGAGAATATGGATCATATGACGAATAGTGCAATAGTTATTTACTTACCGCTTATAAAAATCCTTCCATATAAGGGATTTTTATATGGAGCTTATTATTCTAAATTTTCGGCTTAATTTGGGTGTAGAATGGTTAAACAATACATAATTGGGTGGTTGGTGGCAACTTTAGCATTGCTGAGTGTGCCAGTCAAGGCACAACGATTATCAGGTCCGGTTCAGGAGGTGGTTGATGCGGAGATGGCATTTGCGGAAATGTCCAGGGAAAAGAGCACCAAGGAAGCTTTTATGGAATTTATGGCTGCTGATGCCATTGTTTTTGCCAACGGAGATCCTGTTAATGGTGTGGAGCTATGGAAGAAAAGACCAGCAACAAACGGACTTCTTTATTGGTGGCCTGTGTTTGCGGATATTTCACTGGCTGAAGACTTTGGCTATACCACGGGCCCATACCAAATGAGCAAGGATAAAAACAGCGAACCCTTTGCTTTTGGATATTACTCAACGGTGTGGAAGAAAAATGGAATGGGAGAATGGAAGGTGGTGGCGGATTTGGGTATATACATTGAAAAGCCCGAGGAGGAGAATCATAGCCTTCGCACAGTCAGGAGACCCTCCAGTAAAGCGAAAAAACCAATTCCTTCATCAAAGGAGGACCTCATTTTTATTGAGCAATCCTATACCCAATGGTTGAATGAAACAGGGAACTCTTTTTTGCCAGAGTATTTTTCTAAGGAGTGCAGAATTCATCGGACTGGGGCTAACCCCTATACTTCCTGGAAAGTAATTGAAGGAATACGTGAGGAGAAGCAGTTCTATTTTGAACCGGTGGATGGCAATGTTGCAGAATCAGGAGACCTGGGTTTCACCTATGGAAGAGTGAAAATTGAAAGCAAAGATGGTAATATGGAAAAAGGAAACTATCTGCGTGTGTGGAAGAAGGAACCTGGAACCAACTGGAAAATTGTGCTGGATGTTATTGGGAGTTAAGTAAGAACATAAATATTTGCCCCTCTGTTCAGTCCTTTACCTTTTTAAGGTAGTGAGTTGCTGGTATCAATTGTGATATTGATGTATAAGAAGATGATTTCCATACTTACAATTCCTTTTAGGGATAAGCCTTACAAACGAAAAGAACTTTCGGTATGATTTGTAGGTAAAAATTACATGCTCATACTAAATTAGTATACGGCAATATGATTATAAACAAATGGCATCAACATAGACTGTGTAATGATTTTTAGAGATTAATGACTCCTTATATAAATAACTATTTAATGGTTTTTTGTTAATCTATCTGAATTTAGTACATCAAGAACATTACACAAAGAAGAAAAAGATAATCCAGATTTCACGGGTTAACTTACATTGCATTAGGGTTCGTTTTGAAGAACCTAGCTTCAAGCCATTAATTTCCCTAAATGCCCCGCATAAACCCCTTGCCACATTTCTTCGCGTCACGACTTAAGCCAAATACATTGGCTGTAATTACTTTCATGTTACTACTCCTGCTTACTTGCTACTTCTCCACAAACCAGCACAGGACAATTAAGGATAGAGAATCTTTCGAGGCATACACCATGGTCAATGAAGCAAAAAATAGGATGCAGGAAGTCATCAGCCATAGTATTTCCGCAACAGAACTCCTTTCTTTCCTTGTTCAGGAATATGGCGATGATGCTGTAGATAATTTTGATGCTGTAGCAAGTGAAATAATGTCTGTTCAAAAGTATATTGATGCGCTCCAGCTATTGCCCAATGGAGTGATAAGTTGTGTTTATCCATTAGAAGGGAACGAATCTGTAGTTGGATATAACATCTTGGAGGATCCCAAGCGAAATCAGGATGCATTCGAGGCCATAGAGAGAAAACAGTTATTTTTTGCAGGCCCATTTCCCCTTAAGCAAGGCGGGACCGCTGTGCTCGGGCGATTACCTATTTTCAAAAATGGTAACTTTTGGGGCTTTTCTGCAGTGTTGATCAAGCTTTCAACTATTCTGAAAGCGGCTGACATAGACACTACCGCACACAATGGGTTTCAATTTCAACTCTCCAAAATCAATCCAAATACCCGAAAAGAAGAATTCTTCTTAAAAGAAAATTCAGAAGGCAGGCCAATTTATGCCAGTCAGATGGTAATTCCGTTAGGCGAATTAAAGTTATCTGTAATCCAAATGGATAAAAACAAGGCTATAAAGGAAACCATACCGATTTTTGTTTTAGGGTTGTTACTTTCATTTACCGGAGCAGGCTTTATTCGAGCGATTAGTAAAACCTCTGTTTTTCTTGGTCAGCGATTAGATCAAAGTGAAAGGGACTATCAAAGTGTTTTTGAAGGTGTCGAAGAGGGAATATTTAGAACCTCCATGGAGGGAAAGATACTATTAGCCAACCCATCTTTCGCAAAGATATTTGGATACAATTCTATTGTTGAAATGAGAAGAATGGTGGTAGATATTGGTGATCAATTATATCATTACCCGGAGGATAGGGAAAGGCTATTGGGCGAATTACTCGTCAGGGGGTCTGTGAATAAAATGGAAGTACAAAGTCTTACAAAAGATAAAAAGAAAATTTGGATTAGCATTAGTGCACATCTCTCTTACGAGAAGGACAACGTCATTTCCTATATTGAAGGTACTGTCACTAATATCACAGCACGGAAAAGGGATCGGGATAAATTGGATAAGCAACTAGAAACTTTGAAGGAGTATGCTTTTATCAATTCACATGAAGTAAGAGCACATGTGGCTAGATTACTGGGGTTGGTTAATTTATTTAGTGAACAATATGTAACGGATGAAGAAAAAGAAGGGGTGATTCGATTGATTGCTGCAGAAACTGTGGAATTGGACAAAGTAATCAGGGGGCTCTCTTCAATGATCAATGAAGCGGAAGAATTATAATAAATTGTGCCCTTCTTGAACCCACACCATGGATCTGGACAGATTTAAAGAGGTATCAGAAAAAAGCGCCAAAATAAATCGCGCGTATCTAACAAAGCTAAAGCGATTGGATCCGCGCAAAGTAGATAACGCTTTCCACAAAGTGCACGAGGAGGTATTCGAGGAGATGGATTGCCTGGACTGTGCCAATTGTTGTAAAACTACCAGCCCGATTTTTTATGAAAATGATATAGACAGGGCTGCAAAAGCACTTCGGGTTAAACCAGGTGACTTCGTAGAGAAATACTTAAGGATAGATGAGGACAAAGACTATGTGCTGAAATCGTCTCCATGCCCATTTCTCGATAGTGAAAATTACTGTGGCATCTACGAAAACAGGCCCAAGGCTTGTCGTGAGTACCCTCACACCAATAGAAAAAAGATGGTGCAGGTAATGGAGCTTACTTATAAAAATACAATGGTGTGTCCTGCAGTACTGGAAATGGTAGAGCGACTCAAAAAATCCGGACTGGGGAAATAAGTAAATAAGAAAAGTCGTTCCATTGATTTGGAACGACCTTATAAAAAATTAAACTCTTAAATTTTTAGGCTACTTGAGCTTCAAGTTTTTGTGCTAACACAGATTTGGGAACAGCGCCAACCTGTTTGTCAACAATCTCCCCTCCTTTGAAAACCAAAAGGGTAGGGATAGAGCGAATGCCAAACCGACCCGCTACTTCAGGGTTCTCGTCAACATTGACTTTGGCTACAACGGCTTTGCCCTCGTACTCTCCGGCAAGCTCTTCTACCACAGGGCCGATCATCTTACAAGGCCCACACCATTCAGCCCAAAAATCCACCAACACTGGTTTATCTCCTTTTATTGCTTCATCAAAATTCGAGTCGTTAAGTTCTAATGTTTTGCCCATTTCGGTACGTTTATTATGATTAATAGTTAAGTTCAAAATGCCAACACAAATATAGTTCTTTTTGTTCCTGTCTTGATATTGGCAAATCAATTTCCTCAGTGGGACGACCAATTAAACCCAGATTATGCATTAGTATTAACATTAGGGAAGTGTTTAATCTGCCTAGGGATGAGGAATACTGCTGTTGCCATCAGAATTGTCAGGGTGATGATGTCAAGTCATTTGACTTGACAATGAAAGTATTGGGTTAGTTCTAGAGGTATGTAACATATTGGCCTTCATTCATCAGACCATGTAATAGAAATTCTATTGCTGAATTACAGTTAAAAGATTACTTCTACCTGAAGATCTTGAATTTTCTTGATCTTCTTTACCATATCGTTTATTGGCATTACCCTGTATTTCCTTGAGAGCAACTCGAGGTTGATGTTCTCCTGGTTGTCCTGCAACCTGAGGAACAATGGACAATCGCCAGAATACTCGTTGCACAGGTTCTCAATCTGCGTGATCAATTCAGAACTAATGGCAGAAGTGTCCATTTTGAGCTGAAGGCCTTTGGTTCTTTTAAGTCCCAACTCATTCAACAGGTCGATGTTTCTGATTTTGAATTCCAGACTTTGGTCTCCCCATGATTTGCGCAGAATATTACCCTCCACAAACAGGAATAACCCAGGCATGAGAAATGATTTGTATTTTAAATAATCTTCGCTCCACATCATAAACTCAAACCGACCACTGTAGTCTTCCAGAATCAATTTTCCAAAAGGTTTTCCCGTTTTGGTCATTCTATGTTCTACCGAGGCTACAATTCCTCCCACCTTGGTTTCCCTTCCTTCGTTGCCTTCCAATTCTGCCAGTTGGCTGAGTGGAGTGTTGCAAAATGCGTCCATTTCAAATTTGAAATTGTCCAATGGATGCCCTGAAATATAAACGCCTACTACTTCTTTTTCAAAGTGAAGCTTTTCAATCTCACTAAAGGGTTCTATAGCATCTACTTTGGGTAGGGGCATTTCCGTACCTGAGGAGCCACCAAACATATTCACTTGTGCACTTTCAAGTTCTTGCTGCATTTTGATGGCGTAGCGCGTCAGCTTTTCCGTCAAAGTGATATCGCCATCTTTGGCGTATACAAATTGTCTCCTATGAAAATCCGGGAAACAATCGAATGCACCTGACAACGCAAGACACTCCAGGGTTTTCTTGTTCACTGCACGCTGGTTTACTCTTGTGGCAAAATCAAAGATATCCTTGAAATGTCCTTTGTTTTCTCTTTCCTTAATAATGGATTCAACAGCTGCCTCCCCGGCACCTTTGATGGCACCCAACCCGAATCTGATTTCTCCATTCTTGTTCACTTCAAAGAAAACTCCTGATTCATTGATGTGGGGACCGAGTACCTCAATATTTTGTTTTCTGCATTCTTCGATAAAGAAAGTGATTTTGTCCAGGTTGTTTTGAGAGTGGGTCAATACAGCTGCCATATACTCTGCCGGATAGTTGGCCTTGAGATAAGCCGTCTGGTAGGCGACCAAAGAATAACAGGTTGAGTGCGATTTGTTAAAGGCATACTGTGCAAAAGCTTCCCAGTCTTTCCATATTTTTTCAGCAACCCGCTCATCGTGCCCATTGCTCTTACATCCTGCAATGAACTGATCCTTCATTTTATCCAACACCTCTTTCTGCTTCTTCCCCATTGCCTTACGAAGCACATCCGCATCTCCCTTAGAGAAATTGGCCAGCCGCTGAGAAAGGAGCATCACCTGCTCCTGATAAACAGTAATTCCATAAGTGTCCTCCAAAAATTCCTCCATGATAGGGAGGTCATATTTGATAGGCTCTTTACCGCTCTTGCGTGCAATGAAGTTGGGAATGTATTCCATTGGACCTGGCCGATACAAGGCGTTCATGGCAATCAGGTCGGCCAGCTTATCTGGCTTTAGTCCCTTTAAGTGGTTTTGCATTCCTTCCGACTCAAACTGGAATGTTCCTGTTGTTTCACCGCGTTGATAGAGTTGGAATGTTTTCTTGTCATCAAGGGGAATGGTGTCAATATCAATTTCTACCCCGTTACGTTTTTTAATATTTTTTAAGGCCGTTTTAATGATGGTTAGGGTAGTCAATCCCAAAAAGTCCATCTTCAACATACCCGCGCTCTCTACTACACTGTTATCAAATTGCGTAACCAGCATTTCAGAATCGCGTGCGGTAGATACGGGCACAAGCGAAGTCAGTTCATCGGGTGTGATGATTACTCCACAGGCATGCGTGCCTGTGTTGCGCAGGGATCCTTCTAAAATTATCGCCTGTTTAAGTACCTGGGCTTTTAAGTCGGTTCCTTTTTTGATGTCATTTAATTCCTTCACTTCCTCAAATGCTTTTTCAAGGGTGGTACCGGGTCTTTCCGGGATCAGCTTGGCCAGGTTATTGGCATCAGACAGCGGTAATTCCATCACGCGAGCACAATCCCTAATAGAAGATTTGGCTGCCATGGTACCATAAGTGATGATTTGAGCTACCTGATTTTTCCCATATTTTTCAATGACATATTGAAGTACTTTATCGCGTCCTTCATCATCAAAGTCGATATCAATATCGGGAAGTGATATCCTGTCGGGATTGAGGAAACGTTCGAATAGAAGATCATATGCGATTGGATCCACGTTGGTAATTCCAGTGCAGTAGGCAACAGCCGATCCAGCCGCAGATCCTCTGCCCGGACCTACAGAAACTCCCATCTCCCGGGCTTTGCTCGTAAAGTCCTGGACAATCAAAAAGTATCCGGGATACCCTGTTTTTTTGATGGTCTCTAGCTCGAAGTCCAATCTTTCCCTGATCTCTTCAGTAATTTCGCTATATCGTTTTTTGGCCCCTTCATAAGTAATGTGTCTCAGATAATCGTCTTCTGTTTCGAATTCAGGGGGGATGGCGAACTTGGGGAGCAAAACATTTTGGCGCAGGTCATAGACTTCTACCTTATCGACAATTTCATTAATGGTTTCAATGGATTCTGGAAGGTCATGAAAAAGAGATTTCATTTCCTTTTGTGACTTAAAATAGAATTCGTCATTGGGCATACCGTACCTATACCCACGACCAGACCCAATGGGAGTAGACTTAAATTCTCCTTCTTTTATACATAACAATACATCGTGTGCATTGGATTCCTCCTTTTGCAGGTAGTAGCATTCGTTGGCAGCATAATATTTTACATTGTATTTTTTGCAAAACCTCAGAAGTGTTTCATTGACACGATCTTCTTCCGGAATGCCATGTCGGTTGAGTTCAACATAAAAATCGTCTTTGAACAATTGATGCCACCATTGGAAGGCTTCTTCGGCTTGTCTTTCGCCCACATTCAAAATAAGGTGAGGCACTTCACTGTGCAATCCACCAGTAGAGGCGATTAATCCTTCTCTGTATTTTTCGATCAGTTCTTTATCAATGCGAGGATAAATCCCATAGAGTCCTTCAGTAAATCCCAGAGAACTGAGTTTAGCTAAATTCAAATACCCTTTTTTATTTTTCGCAAAGAGCACTTGATTATATCGCTTGTCCGGATTGTCTTTGGTAAACTTTAGCTTTAATCTTTCTTCAGCGACAAAAAATTCGCAACCTACGATAGGCTTTATTTTATGTTTTAGGGCTTCGGTAACAAACTTGAAGGCACCATACATATTGCCCAGATCGGTAAGTGCTACAGCAGGAAGGTTTTCTTCTTTGGCTTTTGTAATAATAGCTTTGACTGACGGAGTGGCCTGAAGCACCGAATATTGGGAGTGAGTATGAAGGTGACTAAAGGGAAGATCTATGAGATCTTTAGCATCTACATGGGCATTGTAGTCTGTATCCTCTACCTTTTCTCTTTTTGTAGAGTTGCCAGCGTCAAGACTTGGCTCTTCATATTCAATATCGGTAATAGGTGTATCATCAAGGGGGCTGACTACGTTCTCTTTAATTAATCCAAAGAAAGATCTTGCTGTAGCATCTACATCATAGGCAGCATCATGTGCATCTTCTATATCCTTGCCAAAAAGCTTCTGATGAAGTTCATTGAGGCGTGGCATTTTTAACCTACCTCCAATACCACCTTTTAGCTGACAGTATTCTGTAGAAGCAATTCCAGTGTCGAGTCTTTCAAGGGAAAGAAAAAAGTCAGGTTGAAGAGATTGTCTGATGTACTCAGCGCCAATAATATTAATATCGAATTCGATATTATGCCCCACCAGCAGTTTAGTGCGATCAAGATCCTTGATAAAGGTCTTCATTACCTCAGATAATTGAATCCCCTCTTCTTGTGCTCTCTTTGTGCTTATTCCATGTATTTGTTCTGCATTGAAAGGAATATCAAACCCATCGGGTTGAATGATATAACTATGCTGAGAAAGAAGCCCACCTTTATTGTCGTGAAGTTGCCAGGCCAACTGAACCAGCCGCGGCCAGTTGTCCAGATCTGTTATGGGTGCAGTCTTATTGTGCGGAATCCCCGTGGTTTCCGTGTCAAAGATTAAATACATCGAGTGTGATTAGTGGTTATTCAAAATGTAAAAATACGCTTTAAGCGGAGGGCGGACAACACCTAAATGTATACCCGAGCTTATCCCAAAATGAGAATATTTTCCTAAAAATAGATTTTTTATGAACCAAAGTGTCCAAATTTGACTGATTTGGCCCTTGGAATAGGGTTTGGTCTTCATGATGTGTTAAATAAAAAATAATCGTCATGAACTGGATAAAAGCATTTAAAGATTTTGTAAAAAAGCAATGGTTCTTACTTATCATGTTAGGGGTATTGTCGCTTGTCTTTTTATTGTATGAAATTCTGTGATAGACAATCGTTGTTTATTATATCAAATACTTTAAAAATCCATCCTCAAATTGTTTGTTACCGCTTTCAAGAGTATTTTTGACAGGTTTCGAAGTTAGACACTTTCGAAATATGCAAGGAATGTTTCTCACTTTTGGTTATCAAGATCAAACCTGAGCATTCTTACTAAAGACAAAAAACAATAACGGATGAAATGGTTTACAGACCTCTTCTCAAGTACGCTTGGAAGAAAAATGCTCATGGCCTTAACAGGTCTATTCTTGATTACCTTCTTAGTAGTTCATCTTATTGGCAACCTTCAGCTCCTCAAAGGCGATGGTGGCCAGTCCTTTAATATCTATTCCGAATTCATGGGTCATAACCCACTTATTCAAACGATATCTAAGGTCAACTTTGCGTTAATAATGATTCATGTTGTATGGGCAATATTGATCAGCAGGAAAAACAGGGCTGCAAGAGGACAAGGTTATGCAATCACCAATAAATCTTCCCACTGGACATCCCGGAACATGGGAATACTGGGAACAATCATATTAATATTTCTGGTAATTCACCTTCGCCATTTTTATGCAGAGTTGCATTGGGGTACCACACCCATGGTTACTTATGATGGAAAAGAAATGAACGATGCTTATACACTGGTGTCCTACTGGTTTAGCAAAGCTTGGTATGCGGGTATATATGTAGTGTGCATGTTTGGGCTTGCATTTCACCTGTGGCATGGATTTGCCAGTGCATTTCAGACATTGGGTTTAAACCATGTGAAGTATAATCCTGTTATCAATTTTGTAGGAAGAGCTTTTGCGATTATTGTCCCAGCTCTTTTTGCGCTCATTCCAATAGTGATGTTTTTAAAATAATATAGCCATCAAGTATTATGACGTTAGATTCAAAAGTTCCTGAAGGCCCAATAGGCGAGAAATGGACCAAACATAAATTTAACCTGAAGTTGGTGAACCCTGCCAATAAAAGGAAGTATAACGTTATTGTGGTCGGCACAGGATTAGCAGGCGCCTCAGCCGCCTCATCACTGGCTGAACTTGGCTACAACGTAAAAGCTTTCTGCTTTCAGGACAGCCCAAGGAGAGCACACAGTATTGCTGCCCAGGGCGGCATCAATGCAGCCAAGAACTATCAAAATGATGGAGACAGTGTTTACAGACTTTTTTACGATACGGTAAAAGGTGGTGATTATCGCTCTCGGGAAAGCAATGTACATCGACTTGCAGAAGTCAGTGTAAATATTATCGACCAATGCGTAGCGCAGGGAGTGCCATTTGCCAGAGAGTATGGAGGGTTACTGGACAACCGTTCTTTCGGTGGTGCACAGGTATCCAGAACATTTTATGCCAGAGGCCAAACAGGACAGCAACTTTTATTGGGTGCCTACAGTGCACTGAACAGACAGATCGCCAACGGAAAGGTGGAGATGCATGCTCGTACTGAGATGCTGGACCTTGTGATGGTGGATGGAAAAGCCCGCGGTATTATTACCAGAAATTTGATTACAGGAAAGATTGAATCACATAGCGCACATGCAGTGTTACTTTGCACCGGAGGATATGGTAACGTTTTCTTTTTGTCTACTAACGCCAAGGGTTCAAATGCTACAGCCGCATGGCGTGCACATAAAAAAGGTGCTTTGTTTGGTAATCCTTGTTTTACACAAATTCACCCTACCTGTATTCCTGTATCAGGGGATCATCAATCGAAGTTGACGCTGATGTCGGAGTCATTGAGAAATGATGGAAGAGTATGGGTACCTAAAACAGCTAGACCAGGCTTGAAAGCGAAAGACGCTGTCAATATCCCTGAAGAGGAACGCGATTATTACCTGGAAAGGAAATATCCTTCATTCGGTAATCTGGTGCCACGTGATGTGGCTTCAAGAAATGCAAAGGATGTTTGTGACGAAGGTCGGGGTGTTGGCTCCGGGCTTGCGGTATTCCTTGATTTTGCTGATGCAATAAAACGCCTTGGTAAAGATAGTATTGAAGCAAAGTATGGCAATCTCTTCGATATGTACCAGCAAATCACAGGTGACAACCCTTATGAAATGCCGATGATGATTTATCCGGCCGTTCACTATACGATGGGAGGCCTGTGGGTAGATTATAATTTGATGACCAACGTACCTGGACTTTATGCATTGGGTGAGGCTAATTTTTCTGATCATGGCGCCAACCGATTAGGAGCAAGCGCCTTGATGCAGGGATTAGCTGACGGATACTTTGTTATTCCATATACTATTGGTGATTACCTGGCAGGTATATCTCACGATGAGGTAAGTACTGACCGGCCTGAGTTTAAGGAGGCCATGGAAAATGTGAAGAGTAGGGTGGACAAACTTCTAAGTATTAAAGGAAACAAAACGGTGGATCAGTTTCACCGCGAACTGGGATTGACCATGTGGGAGTATTGTGGGATGTCTCGTACAGAAGAGGGATTGAAAACAGGTAAGAAGAAAATTCAGGAATTAAGAAAAGAGTTCTGGGAAAATGTGAATGTGGTAGGCGGATCAGGGGAGTTTAATCAGGAGTTGGAGAAGGCAGGTCGCGTAGCTGATTTTATGGAACTGGCTGAATTGATGGTGGATGATGCCCTCAACAGATCGGAATCATGTGGAGGCCATTTTAGAGAAGAGTCTCAAACACCTGAGGGCGAGGCAAAAAGAAAAGATGATGAATTCTCATACGTTGCCGCATGGGAATACAAAGGTGATAATCAGCCTGAGGTGCTTCACAAGGAAGAACTGAAATTTGAAAATGTAAAACTCACACAGCGTAGCTATAAATAATTATGAAGATCACATTAAAAGTCTGGAGACAAAAAAACAGCGAGGCAAAGGGAGCTTTTGTAACGTATCCCGTTGATGATGTGTCAGAAGATATGTCCTTCCTTGAAATGATAGATGTTTTGAACGAAAGTCTGGTGAAAAAAAATGAAGAACCCATCGCTTTTGATCATGACTGCCGAGAAGGTATCTGCGGCATGTGTAGTCTTTACATCAATGGGCGCCCGCATGGGCCACTTCAGACCACCACCTGTCAACTCCACATGAGATCATTTACAGATGGTGAAATGATTACGGTAGAGCCTTGGCGTGCAAATCCATTTCCTGTGATTAAAGATCTGGTGGTAGATCGCTCGGCTTTTGACAGAATACAACAAGCCGGTGGCTTCGTATCTGTTAATACAGGTGGAGTTCCTGATGCCAACGAAATTCCAATTCCCAAAAGAATTGCTGATGAGGCATTCGATTCAGCCACTTGTATCGGCTGTGGTGCTTGCGTAGCGGCTTGTAAAAATTCTTCTGCAGTACTGTTTGTAAGCGCAAAGATTTCACAGTTAGCCATGTTGCCTCAAGGGCAGGTAGAAAGAAAAACCCGTGCAGAAAAAATGGTGGAACAAATGGATGAGGAGGGTTTTGGGTCGTGTACCAACACGAAGGCTTGCGAAGCGGAATGCCCAAAAGATATTAAGGTCACAAACATTGCACGACTCAATAGAGAATATTTCAATGCCAAGCTGACTTCAAATAACGTCTAGGTTTCTTTCCTAAAAGGAAAACGGCTGGACTCAAAAGCGCCACGTTTTGTTGATCCACCAGTTGGCGTAGAAACATCCCTAAATTGTAAATCCAAATTATGGAGATTCTTCGCTTTCGCTCAGAAAAACGACATTCTTTAACTGTTGAGTCAGCCTCTTTTTGAGTATATCTAAATTAAATTATTCACTCTGACATACCCCAATTCCAACACGGGCATTAACACCTTTGCTAGCAATGGCACCAATATTCCCTCCGGCCAGTACAATGTCTCTTTCGGGTCCCACATCAGATAAGTGTATTTTAATGGAGGCTTCTAACTCGATAAGATCGGTATAGTTGAGCTTTGTATCATTGGCCAATTGAATAAAATGTGTTTCGCTGCGGCCGGTTTTACCCAGCACTGGATTGAGAAGTGCAGCCACTTCTGCGTCTGGTTCGGAAATATCACCCATATGCAGGTGGACAGGCAATTTGACATCTCCATCAGTTCCCTGTAGATCGACCAAAATCATAGTGGATCCATCTCGCTTTTCTTTAAAAGTAACCGTTCCGCTTACCGCAAAATCTGAAGTTTGCTGCAATGCATAAGTAGTTTCATTTCCTGTAAAATCCGATACACTTTGGCTTTCCTCACAACCATAAAGCGCCAAAATAATGGCAAGGGCTCCTATCCAACTTTTCATAATTATGTCCGTTCAATGTTAAAATTACAATATTTTAAACGATCTTAACTTGTCCTACAGTATTAACAAACTAGATTTGTTTCCAATTATCCGGCTTTTTTGGCACGGATGTGGTTATAATAGTATAACAAGCAGCTTAACCTTTTAGTTGGTGAATCGATTATATTTTATTCTTATAGTATGCCTTGGGTGTAGCCCGTCTCTGAACAAAAGTAGTTTGAAGACGGATTTACAAAACCCTCGTCCCGAGTGGTTGAGCGCCAAGCCCATGCAAGATCGCTATTATATCGGTATTGGGCATAGCGCAAAAGACGGGATAAACAACTACATACAGATCGCAAAGAGTAGTGCACTGGAGGATATTATTTCAGAAATCCGTGTAACTGTTTCCTCCACTTCAGTACTCAGTCAAATCGATGCCAACAAAGAATTTCAGGAAAGGTATGAGCAAATCATAAAAACCACGGCATCGGATGAATTGGAGGAATATGAACAAGTTGATGCCTGGGAGGATGACCAGAATTACTGGGTGTATTACCGGTTGTCGAAGCAGCGCTATAAGGAAATTAAAGATGAGCAAAAACGCAATGCGGTAACCCTTGCACTTGATTTTTTTACCAAAGCAAAGCAATCTGAAAGAGCTGGGGAAGATGTGCAAGCCCTGGGTTTTTATTTTAAGGGATTTGGTGCTATTGAAAAATACCTGGGTGATCCCATCAGATTAGAATACGAAGGGAAAGAAATTTTATTAACGAATGAGATATATGCCTCTATTCAACATTTGCTCGATCGTATTCAATTGGTAGCCAACCCGGCTGAGATCATGCTTAACCGTAGGGTATCCTCAGGCACAGAAACGGTGGTTATTACCGCTGTCTATAAGGATTCACAAAAGCCAATTCCTGATCTACCCTTGAAGGCGTCCTTCGAAAAAGGGGCGGGTGATGTTTTTCCTGAATATAAGACGGATGCGTCAGGGCAAAGTAAAATTCTTATTACCAAGATCAGTTCAAAAGATATGGAGCAAACGGTAGGGGTTAAAGTAAACATGCTGAATTTTGCAGGAGCCAATGCCTCTCCGATCTATTCATTGGTGGCAGAGCGCATGGTAGCTCCCAAAGTAAACATCCTTTTGAAAGTACAGCGTCCCATTGTATACATCACTTCCGATGAAAAAACATTGGGCGTAAATAAGTCGAATGACCAGATTACCAATCGGGTAAAAAACTTTCTGACCAGTTCAGGTTTTGAGTTTACGGATAGCAGGGGAAAGGCCGAATTGTGGATGGACATCAATGCCAACTCTGAAAAGGGTGCGGTCTCAGGGAGCATTTACATTACCTATGTGACCGCTGTGATTAAGGTGGTTACTTTATCTGAGAATAAAGAGATTTATGCTACTACCCTCGACAGGATAAAAGGATATAGCCTCGACTACGAGCGTTCGAGTCAGGAGGCGTATAATAAGTCGCTGGAGGTGCTGGAAAAGGAAAAATTACCAGAATTACTTAACGCGATATTGCAGTAAAAGGCTTCAAAAAACGAAGAATAATGGATTGGCCTTATAATTGCATTGTTTAACTTGCAAAACCAAATAAGAAACTCAATATGAAAAATTTAACTAAACTATCATTTATCCTTGTTGCTGTGGCAGCGCTGTTGATTGCCGGCTGTAAGGGAAAGGAGAAGCTTCCTCAAGGTGAGCAGGAAATTATAGTACCTTGTTCAGGGCCGGACTTTTTCACCAACAATAAATACTTCAGGGCCAATTCAATTGGTGAAAGCCAGGATCAGGTAACCTCTAAAAAGAAGGCATTGACTAACGCAAGAAATGAGTTAGCCCAAAGCATCCAGACTACTGTGAAAACAGTTACTGACAATTACGTGAACTCACGTGAGATGAATAACAAAGAACAGGTAGAGGAGAGGTTTGAGAGCCTGAACAGAGAGATTGTAGACCAAACCATTACAGGTGTACGTACACTTTGTGAAAAGTTGGTAAAAACTGAACAAGGAACCTACAAGACTTATGTAGCTATCGAGCTTTCCGCTGACGAGTTGGTATCGAAATACAACGAGCGTCTTTCTAAAGATGAGATGTTGAAAATCGATTACGACTACGAGAAGTTCAAAGAGACTTTCGAAAAGGAAATGGCAAAAATGGGAAACTAATTCCCTAATGAATATTAAAGAGCTCCTTGATTTCAAGGAGCTTTTTTTGTTTAAGAGAATTTGTAAAATATGTCAGCAGGATATTCAGGTACTCCTTTAGTCAAAAAACTGGGTATTAAACCTGGTTTTTCTATTCGGGTGGTGCATGAGCCCGCTATTTATTGGGACTGGATAAGTCCTTTGCCAGAAGATATAATAGTGATAACCCGGGCAAAAAAGGAAGGCGCAGACTTTATTCATCTATTTGTTAAAGAGAAGAAAAGGTTTGAGAGGGAGTTCTTGAAGCTTAAAACAGAACTAAAAAAGGATGGCATGCTGTGGGTGTCGTGGCCCAAGAAATCATCCAAGGTAGCATCTGATCTTGATGAAAATATTATTCGCGACTATGGACTTGCCAATGGGCTCGTTGATGTTAAAGTCTGCGCGGTGGACGAAGTATGGTCGGGTTTGAAATTTATGTATCGGGTGAAAGACCGATAAATTAAAACTGCATTCTGGATCTTCTGTTAAAAAAGGGCTTTAAGATTGTCCTGTCCAACAACAGGAAGGCAAGCCCCAGATTAAGCGCAATTATTGAATTAACGATCAATTTTCCACTTAAAGGAATTGCAGGGAGGGTAGGGGTAGAAACTCCTGTTGGTAACTTGATGGGATTCAACGAGAGCATACCGTTGAGTTCATTGAATAAACCGGTGTCTACCAGACTTGCACCAATTCCCATCGCGACCAAAATACCTGCCAACAAGATCAATCCGTTTTTTGGGGTAAGCATACTTGCGGATGGTACCTTGTCCAGGTTTCCCATTACACGCTGTGTGAAATTGTCGGAAGGATGAAGTAAGGTATTGCGTTCCAGCGATTGTTGGATCAGTTTTAATACTTCCAACCTGTTTCGAAGTTCCTCTGAGGTGCTCAACCCGGTTTCTACTTTCTGAAGCTTTTCTCCAGCCAATGCACCCTCCAGGTAGGCTACCAACAACTCGTCAATTTCTTGTGATATCTTTTTCATATCAATGATACTATAAAGTTAATGCTTCTTTTTGTAAAATACTTTTCAATTCATCGGCCATGCGTTGTCGGGCCCGATGGATTCTTACCTTCGTGGTGTTGATCTTTTGTCCCATAATGTTGGCTACCTCCTCCAATGAAAATTCTTTTAAGTAGAACAATTGCAACGAAAGCCTGTCGGCTTCATTCAATCTGTTCAAGGCCTGATCTATAAAAACGGTTTTATCCTCCTTTTCTAAAGTGTTCTCTGTTTCGCTCGCGTGATTAAAAGTACGGTCAATTGACTGAAACACCCTTTTGTTTTTGCGCTTGTGGCTGATGGCCGTATTAAAAACAATTCGGTACAACCAGGTAGAAAACCGCGCCCCACGCTTAAATCCTTTGAGATAGTGAAACGCCTTAATAAATGCATCTTGTGCTACCTCCTCAGCATCAGCTTTATTTTCCGTCACCTTATAAGCGATGGTATACGCATAGCTTTTGTAGCTGTCTACCAACTGTGCGTAAAGCTGCTTTTCGCCAGCCAAAATGCGGTCGATAAGAGTGTTTTCTTCCTGAACTGTGATCACGTGCCTTTGGACGCAATGTTTGACTATTAAGTTACACAATTATAGTGGCGTGTGTGATAAATAATTTTATGGGTAGCTTGTAACCATGGTTGTGAAGCTTGCGTCAAAGCACCAAAAACAATAAAACTATGGATGTAGCAGTATTAGGGGTAATGATCCCCATTATCGGAATAATCGGAGCATTTATCATAATAGGTTATTTGCGCAAATTTCAGAACATGGAGCGGATGGCCATTATTGACAAAGGCCTTGATCCTTCCTTATTTAAGTCCGAACGGGTCACCGCAGCGGCATTGAGAGCTTCACTTTTGCTGATCGGAGCTGGCTTGGGCTTGCTGATGGGGTATTGGTTGGATCGTGCTTTTGGTATGGATGACGTAGCCTACTTCTCTATGATCTTTATTTTTGGTGGGATTGGTTTGGGCGTTGCCTACCTGGTAGAAGAACGCAAAAACAAGGAAGGAAAATAAATTGCGATGAGCTTTATGCCATCTCCCGTTCAGTGTGGAGGGGAGATGGCTGTGATGATTACCCATTCTTTTGCTAGCCGTACAACCAAACCCCAATGGTGAGCATGGCCACCGAAATCAGGATAAGAGAAAAGAGATTCACCAATACCCCCGCCCGTACCATTTGCTTTACAGAAATGTGCCCGCTAGCAAATAGTATTGCATTAGGTGGTGTGGAAATGGGCATCATAAAAGCACAACTGGCAGCAAACGCAACTGGCATGGCGAGAATGATGGGGTTGATTTGAAGCCCATCAGCAATACCTAACACAACAGGTACAAGTATGGTGGTGAGTGCTACGTTACTCATCAACTCAGTCAAAAACATCGATAATCCTGAGAGAATTACAATCAATGTGCCAGTTGATAAATTTCCCTGTTGTGCAATCTGATCTCCTACCAATTGTACCAGGCCTGCATCGGCCATGCCCTGCGCCAACGAGAGCCCACCCCCAAAAAGCAATAATATTCCCCAGGGAAGATTTTTCATATCACCCCACTCCAGAATAAATGTAGAACTCTTCAAATCGATGGGAGTCACAAACATGAGGATACCCCCAGTCATTGCGATGGTGGTATCATCCAAAAGATTAATACCAATGATAGCGTTGATGTTTTGACGAAAAATCCAGAAGAAGCAAGTGAAGCCAAAGATGGTCATTACCCTTTTCTCTTCTTTTGAAAATGTCCCAAGTCCTTTCAGTTTCGAGCTGATGAGTTCGGCAGAACCTTCCACAGAGCGAAGTCCATTGCGGTAAAGTATCTGCGTGATGGTGATGTAACAAACAGCCAATATGGCCAGCATCAAGGGTACCCCAATAACCATCCAGGTGGCAAAACTCACGTCCTGGTCATAAAAACGTTTGATAAACCCAACTGTCACCACGTTGGGAGGTGTACCAATGATAGTAGCGATACCTCCAATGCTTGCCGCATAGGCAATGCTAAGCATCAGCCCGGTAGCAAATTTTTCAAACTTGGGTTTGTCTGCCTCACCGATTTCACCAGCCAGTAATTTTGTAACTGAGGTAGCGATTGGAAGCATCATCACTGCGGTAGCGGTGTTACTTATCCACATGCTAATGAGTGCGGTGGCCAGCATGAAGCCCATAATAATTCCGTTGCCGCTCGTTCCGGTGAGGCGAATGAGGTTCAGTGCAATGCGTGTATGGAGGTTGTGTTTTTCTAAACCGAGGGCAATCATAAAACCACCCATAAACAGAAATATAATGCTATCCCCGTATGGTGCTGCTGCTTCTCTTGCAGTGGCCACAGTGAAAAGTGGAAACAGAATCATGGGCAGGAGTGCGGTAACAGGAATGGGGGCTGCTTCACTTACCCACCAGGTCACCATCCAGGCACCCAGGGATAGCACCACTACGCCTTTGTACGACAGGGCAGTTTGCGAAAGCAGAAAATATAAGAGGGCAAATAACAGTGGACCAAGGATCAGGCCAACGGTTTTGCTTTTAGAGGCAGTAGCAGTCAAAGGGATTGGGGCTAAGGTGTAACTAAAACAAGGTAGTGTTCTTCAGAAGTAATGCAAACTGATATTGTGCAAGTAAAAAGGCCTGATTGCTCAGGCCTGAAATGCACTAGATACTACTGCATATTTATTCTGTTTTTGGATTTGCGGGTTTTACAATGATGGTTCTGCCATCCAATTCCGTTTCGTTTAGTGCGGCAATGGCGTTGTTGCCCTCCTCAACGTTGGGCATTTCTACAAAACCAAAACCCTTAGACCGACCTGTCTCCCGGTCGGTAATGATTTTGGCGGAAGTGACCTCTCCGAACTGGGCAAAAGCCCTTTCCAGTTCATCATGTCCGGTCTTAAAATTGAGTCTAGCAACGAAAATGTTCATGACAGAATGTTAGGTTAAAATTGTATTCAAGGGAATGGCGGTGCCTTTTAAGTCACTCAGCCAAACCATTGTGATACAAAATAAAAATTAATTGATAAATATTCAAGGAAGGGACTGCGTTGAAGCTAGCTAGTGATCAGTTCTCTGGCATTTTCTTTGGCCAAAGTGGAAGGTTTTTCGCCTCCAATCATCTTGGCGATCTCTTCAATCCGCTCTTCTTCTGTCAATTTTTTAATCTGACTGACCGTTTTTGTGCTCTTGGAATCCTTATAAGCATAAAAATGACAATCTGCCTTTGCAGCAATTTGAGGGAGGTGGCTGATGGCAAGAATTTGGTGGTCTCGGGCCATGGATTTCATCATTTTGCCCAGCCTCATGGCAATTTCACCAGATACTCCCGTGTCAATTTCGTCCAGGATGAGGGTGGGTAATGCTGTTTTTTCTGCCAATAGGTATTTAATACAAAACATCAGCCTGGAAAACTCTCCTCCAGATGCTACTTGCACCAATGATCGTGCTGCTATTCCTTTATTCGCACTGAACAATAATTCTATATTGTCAATACCCGAAGCTGTCGGTGTGCCTGTCAGGTGGTCTACATGAAGTTGCGCCTCCGGAATACCTAATTCATTAAGCAACGCAATCATTTGTTTACAAAAACCTTTAAAGCTTTTGACCCTGGATTGACTAAGCAACGAGCCCTTTTCGTTGAGTTTTACCAAAGCTTCGTCCAGTTTCTTTTTTAAGGAAGCCAGTTCATCATCGAGGTTACTGGTTTTATCCGCTTTGTTTTGCAAATCGTTTTGTAATTGGAGTAGTTCGGCCACTGATTCCATCCTATGCTTTTGCTGTAACTGATAGATAAGACTCAGCCGGTCTTTGGCCTCTTCAATTTTTTCTGGGTCGAAGTCTATTTTCTCTTCTTCTCCCTCTGCCTCACTAATGATGTCGTTCAACTCTATCCTCACACTCTCGAACCTTTCAGCAAGTTGTTTGTAATGATCGGAATAACTACTCAGCGAGCTCATGATAGTTCGTACTTCACTTAAAATGCCAGAGGCAGAAATATCCGACCGGTCGAGTTGGGTCAGCAACTGATTAAACTTGGACTTGATGTCTTCAGCATGTTCCATTATCTTAAGAGCCGATTCCAATTCTTGTTGTTCGTTTTCTACCAAGTTGGCTTTGCTCAGTTCCTCCAATTGAAATTTCACAAAATCTGATTCCTGCCGCAATGTATTGGCTTCGTGTTCCAATGCGCTGTATGCTTCTCTGGTAATTACATAATGTTGCCATGCACTTTTATATTCCTCTCGAAATTTTTCATTGGCAGCGAAGGCATCAATTACACTGAGTTGAAAAGCGCGGTTACCCAGATCCAGTGTTTCGTGTTGGGAGTGGATGTCCATCAAACGTATCCCAATCTTTTTCATGATGTCCAGCGTAACGGGGGTATCGTTGATAAACGCACGACTCTTTCCATTGGGGCTGATCTCTCTTCGGATGACAGTTTGTTTTTCGTAGTCTAAGTTTTCGCTTTCAAAAAGTGATTGCAAGTTGTAAGCGGCAATATCAAAAGTGCCCTCGGTAATGCATTTTTCTTTTTCGTTCCAAAGCACTTTCGTATCGGCTCGGTTGCCCAACAACAATCCCATCGCCCCAAGCATAATGGATTTACCAGCACCCGTCTCACCGGTGATCACATTCAGGTGACGGGATAAATCCATCTCCAGGTGATCGATGAGTGCATAGTTTTTTATGGTGAGGTGAGTGAGCATCGGTTATTTTATGCGCCTGTGGATTCTTGTCAAAGGCATCTACAATATTAATTTATTTAGATCAGAATCGATAGTTAGTATGGAATCCGTCAGCCTGGGATTGAAGTCTCCACCCTTTGATTTTAATCCCTCACCCCCAGCCCTCTCCCAAGGGAGAGGGGGCAGATATCCTTTTACCAAGATTGGGCGCTTCTCATTAGTAGTTACCGTCATTCTACCTGTCCGCCTAAGGGCGGAAGCCACCGAGCTGTGGGCTGGTGGGGAGGGCGAAGAATCTCATGTTGCACTGAAAATCTAATTACTAATAATCTTCTGATAAATATTGCGCTTCGGATCTATGCTGTTGAGGATGTCGTAGGCTTCTCTGCGCACGCTCAGGTTGCCATCGGAAAATATGTTTACCAATTCATTGGCTTTGGTGTCAAAAAAGGAAACCACAAAGATGGCGTTGGGATAGGTAGACCATACAGTTTTGAGGTTTTTGAGCACGTTGAGCACAATTGTACGGCTTTGATCTGGGGTCTTGTCAAATGTATCCAGTGCTTGCCGGTGGTAGCGATAGGTATTCCTCCTCAACTCCACCATCTGTGGGTTGTTCAGGTTTTCTATCAAGGCATAACGGTTTCTGTTACTGCCCAATGCCTGCCATCCCGGCCGGTTGGATGGTTGCGCATTATTAACTACAGTAAGGGCCTTTTGAAAGTAAGGGGTGCCCCCAAGTTCACTGAATGAATCATAATCCATACCCAACACGATGTATGCATAGAAGGCCATCATAGAGGTAAGATTGCTCATGTAAGTATTGTCGTTGTACTCTAATGGAAGCGATTCGATGTATTCAAATTCCCATTCACGGTCTGCAAAGTTCAGCAATACCGTTTCGTAATTGGTATTATACACTGGTCTGGCAGCAGTAATTTGTGCGTTGGCTGTGAAATTACCAATAGAAGGCATTTTCGTGATGTTGAGAAAAAGTGTTCCGTTTATTTTCTCGTAATTTTTGTAGTTGTCATTGGTCCACTTTCGGGTGTTCAAAAAATTGGCAAACGCCCGCTCCATATCCTTAAAGATGGCACGATCGGTAGTTTGCACTTGTTCGGCATTTACCACTACCTTAAAATTCAACTCCTGACCAATGAGTGCAGTGGTGGAAAAGGTGAAGATCAAAAAGGCAATGATTTTATGCATAGCGTTGTACTATTGCATTAACGATGTCGATGGCGACTTCTTTCTTATTTTTTAAGGAAAATTCAAAAACCTCTCCCTTTTTGTCAATGAGTTTGATTTTGTTGGTATCGTGGGCGAATCCGGCTCCTTTGTCATTGAGTGAATTAAGTACGATCAAATCAAAGTTTTTGGCCTTGATTTTCTTTAAGGCATTCTGTTCCTCATTTTCTGTTTCCAGTGCAAAACCTACAATGAACTGCCCACTCTTCTTTTGTTTACCCAATTCTGCGGCAATGTCATGGGTTTTCACCAATTGAAGGGTAAGGTCGTTATCTGTCTTTTTTATTTTTTGATCGGCTTGGGTGGCAGGCCGGTAGTCGGCTACTGCTGCGGAGTACACAGCGATATCTGTTGTTGGAAAAACCTCCTTACAGGCTTCATACATATCAGCAGCGGAGGTTACATTCTTTATTTCAATGTGAGGATGCTGAAGGGTGAGGTGGGTAGGGCCTGTTACTAAAGTAACGTTTGCGCCTGCGTCAGCCAACGCTTCTGCGATGGCAAAACCCATCTTCCCGCTGGAATTGTTGCCTATAAAGCGAACGGGATCCAGGGCTTCGTGAGTTGGCCCGGCTGTTACCAAAGCGAGCTTTCCGCTAAGCTTTTTTTTTTCGTTGAAGAACTGCGTTAAATGCGCTACAATCTCTTCAGGTTCTGCCATCCTGCCTGTGCCCACAAGCCCACTGGCTAATTCACCATGACCGGGTGCAATGGCATGATTGCCATATCCCTGCAGCAACTTTATGTTATTTTTGGTAGAAGGGTGCTGCAACATATCCAAATCCATGGCAGGAGCCACAAACACTGGACAACGAGCTGATAGGTAAACGGCCAATAAAAGATTGTCACACTCACCATGTGCCATTTTAGCAAGCGTATTGGCACTGGCCGGGGCAATTACCAGGGCATCTGCCCACAGCCCCAGGTCTACATGATTATTCCATTCTCCTGCCTCATTTTTTACAAACCGAGACAAGACCGGGTTCCTGGAAAGGGTGGAAAGGGTAAGGGGTGTGATAAAATCCTTTGCGGATTCAGTCATGATCACCTTTACTTCAGCACCCTCTTTCACTAATAGTCGTGTAAGAACAGCTGCTTTGTAGGCGGCAATACTTCCCGAAATCCCCAGGATGATTTTCTTCCCTTTCACAAGGTTGTTTATTCTGCGATCTCCTCAGTACGCATGCGAAAGTTCAGCTTGCCCTCTAAAAACTCTTCAGTTGCAGTAGTAGTAGGCTTTGGCATACGCTCGTAAAACTTGGAGATTTCGATTTGCTCGCGGTTTTCAAAAACTTCCTCCAGGTTGTCTACCGTAGTAGCAAACTCGGCAAGTTTAGCATTCAATTCTTCTTTGATGTTAACTGCGATCTGACGCGCACGATGAGAAATCACCACTACGGAATCGTAAATATTTCCTGTAGGCTCAATGATTTTTTCAATGTCGCGGGTAATAAGAGAAGGTTGTATAATAGCCATGGTGTTATGAGTTATCTGTTTTGTATTGATTAACTTTTGTTATGCTCTCTGAATAATACTTCTCAGCCTCCCTTAGAAACTGACTTTGTGGATAATTATCGATTAATTCGGTGTAAAACTCAATTACTGTTGTATATCGTTCTTTCTGTAAGCTGGGCAAACTTTGCGTGGCCAGTTTAAATTGAGCTTCCACCTTTAAAAAAGCCACCTCTTCAAGGTAATGAGAATCGGGGAAACTTTCTCTAAACGAATCAAATGCAATAATCGCTGCCTTGTACCTTTTTATTTTGAGATAAAGTTTCGCGTTTTCAAAATTCTTTTGCTCCAGTTTTTCCTGACTTTCTATAATTACCTTACTCGCCTGATCAACAAACTCGCTACCGGGAAATTGATTAATAAATGTCTGCATGGCAGCCATCGCCTCAATGCCGCTGGTTTGATCCAGGTTATACTCAGGGGAAGCTGCATACAACGAATAGGCATACATAAAATGTGCTTCTTCTGCCTTAGCACTACGTCCATATGTTTCGTAAAAAGATTTAAACTGAGCCGATGCCAGCAAATAAGTCCTTTCATAATATTGACAATAGGCGAGCGAAAACTCCACATTTTCCCCTTCGGGCAAACCCCTCACTACCGGGCGAATTTGCTCGAATAACAGGGCGGCATGGTAATAGTCTTCCTTCTCGTAATAGTTTTGAGCGGCTTCGTACTTCACCCTCCAGTCTTGACTCTTCTCAATTTTCCGGAATTTGCTGCAAGATGCTCCTAAACCAACGATACCTGCCAATAAGCAGTAAAACAACAATTCTCTAACCCGCATAAGCCTGCAAATATACGACACTGGCAGGAATTCACAATCTGCTGGTGTTCTCCTACAACCTTTAATTAGGGGTGAAAATTGTTTATTTCCTCACTATTAATTTCCGGGTCAACACACCGTCATTGTCCAAATAGAGGGTATAGAAATAAACTCCTGGCGCCAGGTCTTGCGCAAACAGCTTTACACTGGTCTCAAAAGCAGGTAACTCATAGTCACCCATAGGCATGCCCAAAATGTTATGAATGACCACATTGGCCTTTAAAGCATCGTTGATAAGGCGGTATTCAATGAATGCATAGTCAGAAACAGGGTTGGGATATACATCGTGGATGATAATGTCTTTGGATTGGAAGACCATTGATTTTTCCTTCCTTTCTTCCACAAATACGTTCACATTGTGCTCTAGCGCCTCAGTAAGATGCCCCCGATTGAAGATTTCAAATTTTAAATTGGTCTGACCCGTCACCAACCCGGTTTCAAGTGTGTAATAAAGCCCACTTATTGTTTGGCCGGGTTCTATTCTTTTGGAGAATTCGTCCATTCCGGGCTCTAAACAGTTGTCATCAAGGCAAAAATAGCCCTTTTGAGTACCCCCCAGGTCGCCTTGTACTTTACGAATGATGTAGAATTGAGCTTTGTCAGTAGTGTTTTTTATCCGAAGTGGAATTTTCAAAACCTGACTCAGTTGCGTCTGGTAGCTGGTTTCCGCCTTGTTGACAAGTTCAGGCCGTTGCGCCAGCACATTCAAGCTGCACAGTATCACAAACGCTATAGTCAACCTCAATCTCATAAGGACACACTGATTCAAGTGATAATTTAATCGAATTGAGGTTTTTCTCCTAAATAATTGATAAAAAAATGACCTACGGAAACAATTTATCCCCCAACTTGTGCGTTACGGCTCCGTTTTGGATTTGACTACATCGCTTTTCTCAGGCTTTTCCTCAACACGCCAGGTAAAACCGCGCAATTTTTTGTCATCTTCTTTTAGCTCGGAAGGGGGAATAAAGGAGGCATCGGGCTGGATGTAAAAACTAATATTGTTCACCTTTCCCTCCTTGAAGTTGATTTTCATGTTGCTGCAGACGATTTTATTCATTCCCATCATGATCGACTGTGGTTTTTTGGATGCAATACTGTCTGGAGTGTCCTCCTGTTCCATTTCTTGTAGCGCGAAGTATACACTTTCACCATTACCCTCCACATCTACATGGTTGATGGCTTTGTCCTGAAAGATGGCCGTCATCTTTCGCCCCTTTATTTGATTGAAATGGAGTAACGTGTCTTGCGAGACGACAAAAGAGTTGTCAATCATAAAAATACGATCGATGGTTTTGTTGGAGATCAGCATTCTGATAGAGTCTGCGGTCATTTGGTTCTCATCTGTCCACAATACAGGGTCGTTGAAGAAGTAGAGTGTGGAATCGTGCGCCACATACACCAGAGAGTCTGCCTTTCCCTGCAAATCAGCCTTAAAAATTTTTACATTATTATAAGCCAGCAACTTCTTTTTCATCGGATCAGGGCTTTCAATGGATACCAATGTGTCAGCGGACATAAAGAGGGTGTCTGTCTGGTCTGTGATTTTGGCCAAATAGGCGTTGCCATATACTTTGGTAATGCCTTTGCCGCGATCGTAGTCGCCATCATCTCCATAGATGATCATGTTTTCTTCTTTTGAAGTCATCACTACGTTGCCTTTGGCCTTGTAAGTTTTCTTTAAGTCGTTGAGAAAGTACTGGTCTCCTTTCAATTTGTAGGTCGGTGTTTCAATCTCGCCAGAGTTGAGAGAGGATAACTTTTTATTGGTGTCATAAAATCCATTTTCATATACGGCCACACCTCCTTCTTTATCGGTAATGGTGGTGCGGTCGCGGAAGAAGATGACTTTTGTTTTGGAGTTGTACTGCAGTGTATCCGACTTCATGGTGTACTCTTCGTTTACACCTACCACATCTCTTTTAAAGGAAGCCATATTGGTATTGATATCGTAATAACCTTTTTTGCTGGTGAGCACGTTGGTGCTGTCTACCAGTTTGCCACCGTTAAAATATCGCGCTTCATTTTGATTGCGGTAGTAGTCGAGGTAATCGGTATAAAGTGTGGCCAGCCCCAGCTTGGTAAACACTACATTATTTCTAAGGTGTGCGATTTTCTTATCCCCATCATAAGACAGCCCGCGGGAAGTCACATCAATAGAGTCGCCCTCGGTAATATGGATCTTGCCAAAGGCTTCCACCCTGTTTTCCGACTTGAAATAATGGGCTGAGTCGCAATAGATCGTGGTCTTGTTCTGAACAAAAATAACGTCACCTACCAGCCTGTCGTACCGTTTGCCATCTTTTACGCTACCATACAGGTTATCTGCACGCTTTAGTTTCACCCTGCGCTGACTCAGTGCTTCGGTAGAAACAAGGAGTAAAAGAAGTAATACAATAAATAAGGAGTTCCGCATCATCATTTCAACCCGTAAAAATAGATAAAAGTTATCTTTGTCTGATGCAGCGTCAATTTGAAGACCATATCACCCGCCTGTGCCCCTCCGAACTGCAGATACTGCTTGCCGTAAGCGGAGGAGTAGACTCGATGGTAATGCTTCATTTGTTTCATAAAGCCGGATATACGGTAAGTGTGGCTCATTGCAACTTTCAGCTGCGCGGTGATGCCTCCGATGAAGATGAACGCTTTGTACAACAAGCGTGTGCACAATTGAAAGTTCCGTTTCATGGTAAGCGATTTGAGACCAACAATTATGCCGCAGCCAACGGATACTCTATTCAAATGGCGGCCCGTGAATTGCGCTATGCATGGTTCAGCATGTTGATGCAAGAACTGTCGTACCCACTGCTGGCCACCGCGCACCATCTGAATGACAATCTTGAAACGACCCTACTCAATTTTGTAAGGGGAACGGGTATCAGTGGAATGAAGGGCATTCCTGAGAAAAGCAACAACATCATCAGACCTTTACTGATGTTTACTAAAAACGAATTGGTCAGCTATGCGAATAGTAATAAAATCACATGGCGCGAGGATGTATCCAATGAAACTGACGATTATGACCGCAACCTCTTGCGCCATCAGGTAATTCCCAAGCTACAGGAACTCAACCCAGCCCTGGAACAGACCTTTAAGCTGACTAACCAGCGACTACAAGGGGCAACAGCAGTATTCCAACTGGGTCTTCATCACTTGCGGCAGCAATTTGTGACAGAAGAAAAGGACAGAACGACCATCAGCACTGAACTACTGCAACATATTTCCTTTCCTGAAGTGGTGCTGTGGGAATTGTTGAAAGATTATGGATTCAATCATACCCAATGTGCCGATGCGGTAGCAGCCGCAGCCCAATCGGGTAAAATATTTTTGTCATCGAGCCACCAGTTGACCATCGACAGAAAAGTATGGATAGTAGCCCCTATTTCAAATCAAATGACTGCCCTGGAGGTAAAACAAAACGACAGCAAAGTGACCTTTGGGGCGCTTACCATGACCATTGAAAGAAGCGGGGATAGCACCTTTTCGGATGATGCCAATGAAGCCAAATTGGATGCTTCCAAAATTACTTTTCCTCTAATCTGGAGAAGATGGGCAGAGGGGGATACCTTCACCCCGTTGGGGATGAAACAAAAGAAAAAACTCAGCGACTTTTTCATTGATGCCAAAGTGTCCCGGACAGACAAAGGCATGGCCACAGTGCTGGAAACCAACGGGGAGATCATTTGGGTAGTGGGTTATCGCATCAACGACCGGTACAAAATCACCCATCAGACTAAGAACGTACTACTATTCCGGGTGCAGTCATATTTATGACCAATATCCTTTTTCATTGCCAACCCGATTGATAAATTTGCAGCCCCTTGATGAATTGTTTAAATCTAAATTGAATATGAAAATTACCGTTGTAGGAGCTGGAAACGTAGGCGCCACCTGTGCCGATGTATTGGCCACCCGTGAGATTGCCAATGAAATTGTACTTGTAGACATAAAAGAAGGACTTGCCGAAGGAAAGGCACTTGACATTTGGCAAAAAGCGCCTATTAATCAGTACGACAGCCGCACGATTGGCTCTACCAACGATTATTCTAAATCTGCCGGATCGGATGTGGTGGTGATCACCTCAGGCCTTCCGCGCAAGCCGGGCATGAGCCGTGACGACTTAATCGGAACCAACGCGGGTATTGTAAAGTCGGTAACCGAAAATGTTGTAAAACATTCTCCCGAGGCTGTTATTATTATCGTGTCCAATCCTTTGGACGTAATGACTTACCAGGCACACCTTACCTCTAAATTTCCAAGAACAAGAGTAATGGGTATGGCCGGTATTCTGGATACCGCTCGCTACCGCGCGTTTCTTGCGGAGGCGTTGAACATTTCCCCTAAGGAAATTCACGCCGTGCTATTGGGTGGTCATGGCGATACCATGGTGCCATTGCCAAGATATACAACGGTTGCTGGCATTCCGGTAACGGAATTAATTGCTAAGGATAAACTGGACGCGATTATAGAAAGAACCAAAAAAGGTGGAGGTGAACTGGTGAAACTGATGGGCACCAGTGCATGGTATGCTCCTGGAGCAGCCGCAGCACAAATGGCAGAAGCTATTGTGAAAGACCAGAAAAGAATTTTCCCGGTGTGTGTGAAGTTGGATGGCGAGTACGGTATCAACGACTGTTACTTGGGCGTGCCTGTCGTGTTGGGTAAAAAAGGCATCGAGAAAATTATTGAGTTAGATCTGAACACAGAAGAAAAAGCCATGCTAGAAACCAGCCGCCAGCACGTGAAGGAAGTAATGGAAGTACTGGAGAAATTGGGATAAAAACGGTTGCCAGTTGCTGATAGGTCGGTTACCAGTTATCAGCCCGTGATCGGGAACGTTGGGTAGGTAAATCTAATAACTAACAAACATGAGCCTCGCACATCGCGGGGCTTTTGCTTTTCAGTATTAACGCGGAATTTACTTTCGTGTCCATGAGGTCAGGTCTTCCGACCTGACAGAACAACATGTATTTACAATCCAAAAAGAATTATAAGATAAACCACTCACTCCATCTGTCCTTACTAATAACTATAGACTATTTACTTAGAAGACTAAAGACGTGTACATCTGAATTTCAACGAACTGGAGCCGTGTGTCTTGTAATTCAAAATTATGGATCTAATTGCTTATCTTTGAATACACCTCCCTTGCCAATTGCTTCTATTTTATCAGAAAAGGGTTTTATCAGGAAAGGACTTCCCTTTTCCTTTCGCTTTTAATTTGTTAACCACCCAATAAATGAAAACGACAATTCCGGCAGCCCACCTCATTGAGCCACACAACAAAGCCTATAATCCCGTTGATAAAATCTTTCGCATGATCATGGGCAATTTTGCATCCATCTCTAATTCATGGCCAGGCGATTATGGCGCACCGAACAAGAAAAACGTGTTGGCAGCTCAACAGAAAAAATACGAGGCCTATTTTGAACACCTGGGACTGAAAGAAAATGCAGGAATGAAAATATATGAGATCGGTCCCGGGTGGGGGCCGTTTTCAAACTATTGTTTAGAACGCGGTGTTGCCGTCACTTCAGTTTGTCCTGCCAAATCGCAGTATGAATACCTGAAGCGATCCGGTCATGATGTGCATCGCACCATTTGGCAAGAGTTCACACCCGACAATGGCCCGTTTGATGCCATCGTGGTGATGGGATCTCCCGAGCATTTTGTTTCTCCAGCCGACCATGTGTCGGGCAATCAGGATAAAGTGTACAGGCAATTTTTTGATTATGCCTACGGATTGTTAAAACCTAACGGCCGCATCGGTGGACAATTCATGACTTTCAATGGAAGAGATGTGGATTATGCAAAATTTCAAGTGGAAAAAGATGGAGATGATGATGAGAGCCAAATGTATTATCACCTGGGGCTATTGACCTATCGCTATCCGGATGCATGGCTGCCACGCGATTTCAAACATTTCTTTTCCTGCGCCAAAGAAGGAGACTATAAAGTTATTAAGGTGGTAGATGGCAGAGCTCACTATGTGTGGACAATCCATTGCTGGACCAACACCTTTTATCAGTTATTTCCTATCACTAAGTGGTTTAAGGTGGCCACCCTGACCATAACCAGTTTGTTCGACAAAGATTTTGGTTACTGGGCACAAGCTTTTTGGAAACAATCCAACAGGATGTGCTTTGAGCGGGGTTGGATGGGACACGAATTTTTCTTTGTAGAGAAGGTCTAATCTCGCCTGGTTTGCACTAATCGCGTGCATGCGTCTCGCTTGTGCACTTCGTTTGTATAATTTCCGAAGGTAGCTGAACTACTAATACAACGACTATAAACTAAATCCTAATATTTCATGTTGTCCTTGTAATTCTCCTTTATATTGTTTATATTCTTAGAATGATGAATCGTATTTCACTCTTTTAGCGTTTCTAATAACTGCTTTCAGCTCAATAGAGCTTCCCTTTCCGTATAAACAACCTGGAAACCTGTCTTTTCAACACAAAAGACGGAATAATCAGGCTACGGAGTAAATATTTTAACAGCAACATTTACCAAAACAAAGACATGCGCCAACTAAAAATCACCAAAAGAATTACCAATCGTGAAACTCAATCACTAGATAAATACCTTTCCGAGATTGCAAAAATAAGCTTAATCTCAGCTGAGGAGGAAGTTAATTTGGCTCAGCGTATCAGACAAGGAGATCAGGTAGCCCTGCAAAAGCTGGTCAATGCCAATTTGCGTTTTGTCGTATCTGTTGCCAAACAATACCACCAGGTAGGTATGACTTTGAGTGACCTGATTAACGAAGGAAACATAGGTTTGATCAAAGCGGCTACGCGATTTGACGAGACCCGAGGATTTAAGTTTATTTCCTATGCGGTATGGTGGATTCGCCAATGTATACTTCAGGCCCTGGCTGAGCAATCTCGCATTGTAAGATTACCTATGAACAGAATTGGCTCGTTGAACAAAATCAATCAAACCTTTTCTGCACTGGAACAAAAGCACCAACGTGAGCCTACCAATGAAGAGTTGGGAGAGATGCTTGAAATAACACCCGAAAACGTTGGAAGTCTTTTATCTCACCGGGCACACAAAGTATCCATGGACGCCCCTTTGGGAAATGACGGTGATGGAGGTAACCTGATGGATGTTATGCCTGATGGAGATGCCATTTCTCCGGATGCCAGCTTAATGCAGGCATCATTAGCAGAGGAAATAGAAATTGCCCTCAGCACATTATCTGCCAGGGAGTCGCAAGTGCTTTCGATGTATTATGGACTTTCCGGAGGTCATAGTCTGTCGCTGCATGACATCAGCAATGAATTTGATCTGACCACCGAGCGCGTGCGCCAGATAAAAGAAAAAGCTACGCGTAAATTGCGTAGAATCCCTACGCTGAATAAACTCAAAGCATATCTCGGGTAATCAGCAATTAATTATACCACAGAGTACACAAAGGAACGGCTTAGTGTACTCTGTGTGTATTTCTTTGTGCCCTTTTTGTTAAAGATCTGACTCTTCAATTAATAGTAAGAAAGAACTAGCTCGGAAGTTACTTCTGTACCCTCTCAAATTATCAATAATTTAAAATTGACATGTATTAGGACTCAATACTATTCCTTCCACCCCAAATACAACAGCTCTTTCCTTTCAATACCATTGCGAAGCGCTTGTTCAGTTGGCACTTCAGCAGCAAAAGCATTCGCTTCTGCCTTTAACCCAGATTTGTTGATGCGCAAGGGATAATCTTTTCCATATTTCCTTACATGGTCATCTTGCCCAAACAAGCGCTCACGCTCTTTGGAGTCTGTGATGGTATTATCTTCGAAGGTAGTGCCGGGGACTGGTGAAAAGAAAGGCACTTGCATAAGTGCCCACCCACCCGGTTTTAACACCCGATGGATTTCTCTCATGGCTTTAATGTCGTCCGCTACATGTTCGAGCACATGGTTGCAGAGCACTACGTCAAAGTGGTTATCTTCAAAGGGCATTTCGTGTATATCCATCTTTACTTTGGCTAATGGCGATTCTAAATCAGCCGTGATATAACCCTCACCATGTTGGACTTCGAAGCGTTTTATAAAACACGCCTCTGGTGCAATGTGCAAGACGTTGAGTGAAATAGAAAAGAAATTCGTTTTCTCTTGCAGGAAGAGCCAGATCAATCTGTGTCTTTCCAACGACTGACAATGGGGACATAACGCGTTGGGTCTTGGGTTAATTCTTCCGTAAGGCAGGAAACTGCGATAGTGATGATTACAAATAGGGCAGGTAACATTGTTGCCCGAATAAAAAAAGCCTAATACCTTAAGCCCTACACCACTAAAATGTTGTAAGTATTTGCGCGGAACGAAACGAATTAAAATAGAGATGATCCTTTTCACTCTATAAGCCCGTGTAGTTAAAGGGAGTGATGTCTTTCAATCGCTTTTTTACCTCCTCTTTCACTTCCAAAGATTCTACGAAAGTGTGAATGCTTTCTTTGGTGATCTTGCTGTTCTTGCGGGTGAGGTCTTTTAATGCCTCATAGGGATTGGGGTACCCTTCCTTTCGCAGAATAGTTTGTATCGCCTCGGCCACTACAGCCCAGTTCTCTTCCAGGTCCTGATCAATGGCCACTTTATTTAACTCTAATTTGTTGATGCCTCTGCCCAGAGAGTGGAGAGCCAGGAAGCTATGCGCCATAGGCACTCCGATATTCCTTATCACGGTAGAGTCAGTAAGGTCGCGTTGTAATCTTGAGATGGGCAACTTGGCTGACAAGTGCTCAAAGAGTGCATTGGCTAATCCAAGATTGCCTTCCGCATTTTCAAAATCAATCGGGTTGACTTTATGTGGCATAGCAGAAGAACCTACTTCACCCTCCTTTATCTTTTGTTTGAAATAATTCATTGCTACGTACTGCCATACATCACGGCTATAATCAATCAATATGGTGTTGATTCGTTTGAGATTGTCAAACAGTGCAGCCATGTTATCATAATGTTCTATCTGGGTGGTAGGATGACTCCTTTCCAACTTCAGGTAATTGGCAACGAAGCGATTGCCAAAGTCCAGCCAGTCGATGTCGGGATAAGCTACGTGGTGCGCGTTAAAATTTCCTGTGGCACCACCAAACTTGGCACTGTGTGGAATCCTGTGCAGTTGAGTAAGTTGATTTTTTAACCTGACAACAAACACGTCCATCTCTTTGCCTAACCGGGTAGGGGAAGCAGGCTGGCCATGCGTTCTTGCCAGCATGGATACGTCTTTCCAGGCAATGACTTGTCCTTCTAATAATTTAATAGTGTTGATGAGCTGGGGTAAGAATTCTGTTTCCAGAAATTCTTTCAACAACAGGGGTGTTGCCGTATTGTTAACATCCTGAGAGGTAAGGCCAAAGTGAATAAACTCTTTGTGGGCATCAAGTCCAAGCTTATCAAATTCTTGCTTAATAAAATACTCCACCGCTTTTACATCGTGATTGGTCGTTTCTTCAATACGCTTGATTTCCAGCGCATTGTCATCATTAAAATTTTTATAAATCGACCGTATTGCCTCTATTTTATTTCTTGGGAAAGAGGCCAATTCGGGTAGGTCATTTTCGCACAATGCAATAAAGTACTCTATTTCTACCAGCACACGGTACTTCATCAGACCCTGCTCAGAGAAATACTTGCCTAAGGGAGCCGTGGTGCCTGCATATCTGCCATCGATGGGGGATATGGCTTTAAGGGATTGTATGGACATTCTTAATTATAGAGTAAGGAGCAAATTTACAAATTTTACCACTAAGCGAGAGTTATTCCAGTGGTAAAGGATTACAGGATATCTTTTATTTCTTTACGAAAATGAAGCTATTCTACTTTGCGCTCACATCTTGTATTATCCTTGCTTCACTCCGAGCAGAGGCACAAAACCTCCCCGGAACGGAGTTTCATATCAGGAAGGGCAAAGGAACCATTCAGATGGATGGGGCATTGACAGAAGAGGATTGGTTGGCAAGTGATGTGGCTACAGGATTTTTTATGAACACTCCGTTCGATTCCATTCCACCGCAAAAGGAAACAGAAGTACGAATGACTTTTGACGATGATAATTTGTATTTGGGATTCACCGCATTCGATGATAATAAAGAGGTGCTCATCCAATCGTTGCGAAGGGATTTTGAATTTGGAAACAATGATAATATAGGTTTCTATGTAGATACCTATAATGATAAAACCAATGGATTCTTTTTTAATGTTAATCCATTGGGTGTACAAAGAGAAGGGCTTATGTCATCAGGTGGGAATGACCCAGGCGACTACTCCTCTTTTTGGGACAACAAGTGGTACACCGCTGCCGCGCAATATGATGACCGCTGGGTGGTAGAAGTAGCCATTCCTTTTAAGTCCATCCGATACAATGATGGGGTATGGAATTTTAATGTTTTGCGCAATGATGCCAAGCGCAACGAAAGATCAAACTGGATTGAAACGCCATTACAATACTTTCCCAGTGCGTTTACTTTTTCAGGAAGGATGATTTGGGATGACCCTCCGCCCAAGCCGGGAATGAATATTTCCATTATCCCTTACCTGTCGGGATCGGCAGTAAAAGACAATGAGGCCGGTACCCCATCAGAATATGACCCGGGTGTAGGCTTCGATGCAAAGATTGCAGTGACACCAAGCCTCAATCTGGATATGACCGTCAATCCTGACTTTTCGCAGGTGGAGGTGGATCAGCAGGTAATCAATCTCACGCAATTTGAATTTGGTTTTCCTGAAAGGAGACAATTCTTTTTAGAAAACAACGATTTATTTGAGCAACCAGGCTTCCCTGACACCCGGCCGTTTTTTTCCAGACGAATAGGATTAGTACGGGATTCATCAGGGGCCCTTCAAAAGGTGCCGATACAATACGGTGCCCGGCTCAGTGGTAAGCTGGGATCTAAATGGCGAGTGGGACTGATGAATATGCAAACGGATGATAAGCCTGCATTAGGATTGCCTAAGCAAAACTATACCGTGGGGGTTGTTCAACGGAACATTGGTCTTTCTAATATTGGTTTTGTGATGGTGAACAAAGAGTCGTTGGGTGTTTCTGGTTATGACCCAACTACTTTCTATCATGAAAGCCTGGTGAAAGAAAATGTGGTGGGTACGGATACAACAAAAACATTAAGCCGATACAACAGGGTGTTTGGCGTTGATTTTAATTTAAGAGGATTAAAAAATAAATTACGAGGAGACATGTACTACCATCAGTCCATTGATGCCGGAGTAAGAGATGAGAACTATTCTTTTGGAACTTTTCTGGGGTACTATGGCAGAAATATAAGTATACTGTTGGCACAAAACGGAGCTGGAGAAAACTTCAATGCCGAGGCAGGGTTTGTCCCCAAGTTGGGCGTATTCTCAGGATATTATTCCGGCTTTAGCCGCGTGGAGGGCAGGTTATTCCCCAAAAGCAACAAAATATCCAATATGGGTCCCTTTGCTGAACTGAATTTTACCAATATTTCCGGGTGGCGGAACAGAGATAAAAATGTGAAAGTGGGATACTCCATCAGTTTTTTTAATACAGCGACTTTAGAGGCAAGCGGGGAGAAGAATTTTCAGCAGCTTACCCGTGATTTCAATCCCGTTGACTCTAAAACATACGATAGTTTTCTTAAAGGTGATTCTTATGATTGGAATAGGGCTTCCATCAGCTATTCCTCCGATCAGCGGCCACGCCTTACCTATAAGATTGGAGGAAGCGTGGGATCCTTTTATAATGGAACCAATAATAACGTAAATGGCCAGCTGAAGTACCGGTTTCAGCCTTATGGAAGCTTTTCTGTTCAATTTGATTACAATGACATCAACCTGCCGGGTAATTATGGTAAGAAAGAATTATTCCTGATTAGCCCTAAGCTGGACATTACTTTTACACAAAAGCTGTTTTTAACGGCATTTGCACAGTACAACGATCTTTCTGAGAATGTAAACCTGAATACTAGATTTCAATGGAGATTTAAACCAGCTTCAGATTTTTTTGTTGTATACACAGAGAACTACTTGTCCAGCAATTTTGTCAATAAGAACAGGGCATTAGTACTCAAGTGGACTTACTGGTTTAATCTTTGAAATGGGTGCAGTAATGGCATCTTTAAACTATTTTTGTCCTGTAGTTTTGTTAGACTTGATTGATGTATAATGGCATTTGGGTTATTTAAGAAAAAGGAAAAAAAACAGGAGGGAGGTTATGGACCCCACTACCATGATCTGACCGTAAGCGATATTATTGAAGAAACCAAGGATGCGATTACGATCGTCTTTGATCATCCTGCCGAAAAGAAAATAACCTACCGGCCGGGACAATTTCTCACACTCATTGTACCGGTAGGGGGTAAGGAGGTAAGAAGGGCTTATTCGCTGTGCTCCTCACCTTTTGTAGATGAATCGTTGGCCGTTACTGTAAAACGGGTGGATAACGGATTGATGTCCAATCACCTTCCAGATCATTTGAAGAAGGGAGATAAGGTAAAGGTCATGGAGCCGATGGGTCAGTTTGTTACCGAATTTGACAAATCCAACAAAAGACATCTAATCCTCTTCGCAGGAGGATCGGGAATTACTCCGATGATGTCCATTATCAAGAGTATTCTTAATCAAGAACCAGAAAGTATTCTGTCGTTGATTTACTGCAACAGGGACATTGATAGTATCATTTTCAAAGATCAACTGGAAAAAATACAGACTACCTTTGAAGGCAGGCTGCACATCATTCATGTGTTGGACAATGCACCAATGAATTGGCAGGGATACTCAGGACTCCTCAATGGAGAGATGCTGGCTAAATTGGTAGAACGCATTCCTGATTGGGGAATTGATAAAACTACTTACCTGATGTGTGGCCCGGAAGGGATGATGAAAAATGTAGATACCTTATTGGCGGCACGAAGTATTCCGAAAGAAAAAATATTCAAGGAAAGTTTTGTACAGGGCACAATTGATAAGGCATCTAAAAAAGAAGAAGTAGCCGTTGCCGATGAGGAATTAAAAACAAGAGTGGTGACCATCCGATATGATGGGGAAGAGTATAAGGTAGAGGTGCCACCCGATAAGTTCATCCTGGAGACGGCCCTGGATATGGGAATTGATCTTCCCTACTCTTGCCAAAGTGGGTTGTGTACAGCATGCAGAGGCAAAGCCTTGTCAGGAAAAGTAAAACTGGACGAAGAGGAGGGACTCTCTCAATCAGAAAGAGATGAAGGGTATGTGCTGACTTGTGTAGGTCACCCCCTCACAGATGATGTAGTGATTGAAATAGGATAACTATTCATTAATCCATTCCACCGCTTTGTTAAAAATCATAGCGGGATCATTTACCAATTCATCAGGTGTCAGTTGACCGCGTTGCTCAGTCTCAGTTCTGTCGGCCAAAAAAGCAACTGTAAGATACAGTACTGAACCATCAGAAAGCGAGAAGGTTTGATTTCCACCTGCTCTTCCACAAGTTTGAGGTCCAAAACTGCGCGTATTGGTCTTTCCGATAAAGGCAATGGCCACTGCCTCTGCTGCGTTAGTGGTGGCATGATCTACAAGAATAGCCACCTTGCTCTGGGGGCTTAATAACGTATAGGGAAAACTTACGGCTACTACTGCTTTATCGTCATAGTGTGCAGCACCATCATTATATCCAATTGCATTTTTTACATTATCACTGTCTACAAAATAACCTGCTGTGCCATTTCCTAATATTGGTCCTATTCCAGCCAGCATTGGCCACATATTACCTCCTGTGTTTCCGCGTAAGTCTATGATCCAACCTTTTAAATCCGCTTTGTCCTGAGCATTGATATCACCATGCATTTTTTCTGCGAAGATGGCAGCATTTACACCCGTGCTGCCAAACGAAGAAATTTTTATATAGCCGACACCATCAGGAACAGTTACTTCTGGTGCGGCAGTATCTGTGCAGGGCGTACTAAAAGTGAGGGGCTCTCCCAATCTGGTGATTAAAAAACTGGTCTGGTCATTGATCATTTCAAGCGCCAGAAGAACACTCTCTTTGGTATCATCAATGGTAGCAGCTGTAGTACCCTTTTGTTGAACGGCAAGTCGTAATGCACCCCAGTCAATTGACTTGCGGTTAACATGGTTTTGCTCCATATAATCCACCATCTGATTGAGGTACTCCTCTACGGTAGTTTGTTTGAAATAGGGCTCTTGCGTAGAGCATCCGAATTGAATCAACGCTATTACCAATATGCTTACAATCGATCTTTTCATGTTCTGTCTTCTAACTGGCAAAGCTAATTATTATTGCCTGGTTATTACTTCTGCAAGAAGGGGGATTTTAGCATTACTTCATTTTTTGTAGTGTAAATCCTGCCAGATCGAGTGCAGTTACTTCTCCAGCAGTATTGAGTTGGAAAAGGGCAGTCATATCACCATTCCACTTTTTTTCCATTGGGCCTTTGAAGGTGTCAAAGTTCCAGTGCGACAGCGTTGCCTTGTGCATGTTGTTAATATTCACTGATAAATTATTTCCATCAGTAGATACTTTCACTTCTCCCAGCAACTTATCTTGATAGGTTCCAGTGTAAGCAGATAGCGGTAGAGAAGGCTTTGTGTTTGCCACTCTTTTTTCATCTTGTGCTTTTTGAGCTGCTTTTCCTGCTTCAAAAAGCTGTGTATAAAGTTTTAGAAAATCGCTGCTCCAGTCGGTGGTGCCTCCAAGTGCAAAGAGGTCAAAGGCTTTGTACATAAGTGCATGGCGTACTTCTACGTGATCGGTATTTCCAAATACGTACACTGCAATCCTTTCTTCTGGTATCTGCCCGTGAATGGCAATAGACCCCGGAAGGCTTCCGGTATGGAAATTTAATTTTCTTCCTTTGTAATCTTGCTGGAACCACCCTAAACCATAGGAGGTGAAATTTGGTTTGGTGAGTTGAGCGGTAGGATAAAACTCTGATGAAGGAACCAGTGTTTGCACGCTAGTCATCTCCTCCCATGTTTTGGGTTGAACCAAACGACCACCCTCATATTTGCCGCTGTCTAACATGCTTTTTGTCCATTTACTGATGTCTTCAATAGAAGACCAAACTGATCCAGCGGGCCCAATGGCATCCGCACTCATGTCTTCGATCACTATGTTTTTGCCCTCCATTTTCATGTGTGGCTTTGTTCTGTTTGTGTTGGGAGCCGCGTTTAGTGTGGGATAGGTGTTGTTCATTCCCAGAGGACTGAAAATTCTTTCTTTAACAAATTCTTCCCAGGGTTTTCCGCTTACTTTTTCTATTACCTGACCGGCAGCGAGATAGAAAATGTTTTGATAGATAAAACTCGACCGAAAAGAATAACTTGGCTTCACCCATCGCATCCTCTCCAATATTTCTTCACTACTAATATCCATATAGCTCCATAAGAAATCGGTATTTCCTACACCACTGTTATGAAGAAAAAGGTCTTTAATTCTCATCTCTCGTGTTACATAGGGATCGTAGAGTTGAAACTCCGGCAGGTACTTTATAACAGGGTCGTTCCAATCCACCTTGCCTTCATCCACTAAGATGCCCATGCAAGTGGCCGTCATGGCTTTGGTGGTAGAAGCACAGGCAAATAAAGTGTTGTTGTCTACTGCATTGTTGGTATTCAACTCACGCAAACCATATGCTTTTTTGAATATCACTTCGTTGTCTTTGACAACGGTAATAGCCAGTCCTACAGCGTCCCATTGCTTTCTCGCATTTTCTACATAAGTGTCAAACTCCTTAAGCTGTTGAGTAAGTGCTTTTGACTGTGCAAAAGCAAAGTTTATAGTAAGAACACCACAGAATAGAAGCAGGCCAATTTTTTTCATAAGAGCTTGTTTTTAGAAAGATATAAAATCATATGTTAAAATACAGATCAACAAATTTCAATAACCCTATTGCCCTTTTTCGAGCGCTGATTTGTTCTTTTTTATTATTCTAAATATGGCCGGAATGGCTATCAATACCCAAATGACATTGATGAGCGCTGAAGGAAATGCACCATAATATACAGTGTTGGCGATGAGAAAAGCGGCACCGGTAAGATTGAGAATTTGAAACAGGAGAGAGCCAGAGTCTATCTTTTGGTAACTGTTTAATCCATAGGCGAGAATCACTTCCACCGATCCAATCCATCCAAGTATATCTATGAGTAATTTCATGTTACATAAATATGCAATTTTGACGGGGTGGTCAAATACGCGATTCAAATGTTGAGCTGTCAATTGTTAATCACAGTGAGTGTATACGCGATTCAATAATAATTTACTTTGATTTAGTTTTCCTAAATGATCAGAAATTATAAATGTGCTGGGTGGAGCAACCAATTTGACTAAATTTGCGCATCGATTTTTTACAATCCACACATTCATGAGTTCAGCACTATCTATTCCAAAAAGACCAGCACGCCAGTTTCTACCCGAAGATTTCACAGTAACCACCTGGGAGACTTTGAAACCTTATTTTGACAAGCTCATGGATATGGAGTTGTCTTCACTCGGTCAGCTAGAAAAATGGTTGAAGCACCGCAGTGAGTTAGAATCTGTTGTTTCTGAGGATGCAGGATGGAGATACATTCACATGACCTGCTTCACAGAAAATGAAGAGCATAGAAAGAGATATCAGGATTTTGTAGAAAACATTCAGCCACATATGTCACCCCTGTCGGATGCCCTTAACAAGAAATTGATGTCATGTGAATACATGAAATCCCTTGAAAAACAGGAAGGCTATGATATGATGGTGCGAAACATCAGAAAGGAAATTGAACTGTTCAGAGAGGCGAACATTCCATTGTTTACTGAGATCAACATGAAAACCCAGAAGTATGGGCAGATTTCTGGTGCGATGGCTGTTGAGATAGATGGAAAGGAGCTGACCATGCAGCAGGCAGGTGTGTTGCTAATGTCTACCGATAGAGAAAAAAGAGAAACAGTTTACAGAACAATTCTGGAAAGAAGACTTAAAGATAAAGAGACATTGGATCAATTGTTTTCGGAGTTGATCCAATTGCGAACCAAAGTGGCTTCCAATGCTGACTTTTCCAATTTTAGAGATTACATGTTTAAGTCTTATGGCCGTTTCGACTACACACCTGAAGACTGCTTTCAATTCCATGAAGCTATTCACTCTGCGGTAGTTCCTATTTTGGACAAGATGGCTCAGCGAAGAAAGGAAAAGTTGAGGGTATCTGCATTACGACCTTGGGATAAGGCTGTAGATCCTGAGGGGAGAGAGCCGCTAAAAGCATTTAAGGACGGAAAAGAACTTACAGAAAAAGCGATTACTGTATTTACAAAATTAGATCCTTATTTGGGCCAATGTCTCAGTATCATGCGTGAAATGGGACATCTGGATTTGGATTCCAGAAAAGGTAAAGCACCAGGTGGGTACAATTATCCTTTGGCTGAGATTGGCGTTCCGTTCATTTTTATGAACGCTACATCTACTCTGAGAGACATGACAACCATCATGCACGAGGGGGGACATGCTGTACACAACTTCCTTACCATGGATTTAGCGCTCAATGATTTTAAATCGCCTCCAATGGAAGTGGCCGAATTGGCCTCCATGTCCATGGAGCTGATTTCTATGGATCATTGGAATGTTTTCTTTGACAACGAAGCTGATTTAAAAAGAGCCAAGCTGGAGCACCTGGAAGATTTGATTGCTACCCTTCCCTGGGTGGCTACAATTGATAAGTACCAGCATTGGATATATGAAAACCCCGGACATACACCGGAGGAAAGAAAAGTGAACTGGAACAGAATTGTGGATGAATTCTCTGATAGTATTACAGACTGGAACGGACTTCAGGAGGGAAAAGACTACATGTGGCAGAAGCAGTTGCACTTATATGAAGTACCCTTTTACTACATAGAATATGGAATGGCTCAATTGGGAGCAATTGCGGTTTGGAGAAATTATAGAAAAGATCCGCAAAAGGGATTGCAGGGATACATGAATGCCTTAAGGTTAGGGTATATGAAAACGATCCCTGAAATTTATTCGGCAGCAGGTATTCGTTTCGACTTTAGTAAAGAATACATTAAGGAGTTAATGGAGTTTGTAAAGCAAGAAATCGATAAAATCTAGCCTCTTAGCTTGTCAAGAAGTCGGCTGAGTTGGTTGGCCTCGGCCTCAGTGAGGTTGCTCATTATGTTATCCAGGGAGGATACCTGAGCATCGGACTTCTTGAGTAATTCCAGGCCTTGTTCGCTTATTTTAATACTGGCAGCACGTTTGTCTTCCGGACTCTTATTTTTTACAATCAACTTCTTCAAAAGAAGACGATCCAACAGCCGGGAGACGTCAGAGTTTTTGTCCATCATTCTGGACTTTATTTCTGATCCTGATATTTGATTGGGATGCTGACCTCTTAGAATAGATAAGATATTAAACTGTTGTGAGGTAATGCCAAATTGAGAGAAGAAATCTTTATGTAGGTTGGCAAGCCAACCCGAGGTGTAGATGATGTTAATGGCAGCTTCCTGATAAATGTTTCTAAAACGAGATTGTTTTATTTCTTCTTTTATGTTCATAGTGAAATAAAAATAGGGAAGGAGCGCTATTTTAAAGAACCTTCCCTATAAAATATCTTTTAGACTTTGCTTAGCTGCAATTTACACTCAATCTCCACTTCATCCCCTACTACAAACTCTCCTGATTCTAGCTTGTTGCTCCATTTTAGGCCATACTCCTGACGGTTGAGTTTACCATTCAATTTAAAACCTGCCTTCATTTCCTTTCCGGTATTTATCGAGCCGCCATAATTCACATCAAAAACAACATCGTTGGTTACATCACGCATTGTAAGTTTGCCTTTTAGCTGATACTTGCTCCCTGTCTTCACCAAGTTCCCTTTGAAGGAAATAGTAGGGAATTTTTCAGCATTGAAAAAATCATCTGATCGCAAATGCCCGTCCCGTTTTTCATTTTCGGTATTAACTGACGCTACCTGAGCAATAAATTCCACTTCAGCTCCATTGAAATCTTCCGACTTAGCAGTCACCTTGCCTTCGAACTGTTTAAAATTCCCCTCGACTTCGGATATCATCATGTGAGTAACATTAAATCCTATCTTACTGTGTGCCTGATCGATCCTCCATGTGCCCTGTCCAAAAGCTAGGCTTACCAGGGTGCTTAATACGAGTATTGCTATTGTTCTTTTCATGGTTTAAATATTTTATTGTATAGTACAATGTAACTAAAACAATGTTTAAACATCTATAAATCCTGTTCTATCAAGATACGATATAGAATGTCAAAGATTAAACCAATAGGTAAGTTTTAGCACCAACGATCGGTATTTAGGCTGTCCTATCTGAAAAGACTCTCCATGCTCGAATGAGGAAGCAAAATAATTATCAGTATAAACGATGAAAAGGTCAGAAACAGGCTTGAATCTCCATTGCAGACGGGAATTTATATTCAAATTTTCAATCTGACTATTGTACTGTACGAAGGTAGTCCAAAAGACATTTTTGGTAAAAGTGAAATCAAACTTCGGCCCTATTAGAAAAATATCTGCGCTGGCATAGGGTTGCGGCAACCTGATTCGGTTATAAGAAAAATCCATAGACACCACCCCGTACGGTTGGTAACGGTATTTTATATCACCACCCAGGTTTAAACGGGTACCATTAAAGTATCCGCCCATTCGGGTGTTGAAGCCGTAGGAGATTTTTTTTCGTTCATTTGAATTGAACCAACCCATTATTACATTATTATGATAAGAAGTGCCTGCTGCCAGTTCCAATGACTCAGTTCGTGTAGGATCAAACGAATTAAAGAGGTAGACAAATTCTCGCCTGAGGCGTATATTAAAGTAGGTCATATTCGTAAACCTCATTTGATACATAAGATTGACGTCATAATCAGTTACACCATTTGTTTGATTCCTGTACAAATCGAAGTCAAACCCCGGACCATATTTTTGGATGATATTTGAGTTAGGGTAGAAGTTGTACCAGACGTTGGAGGAAGCGCGATGGTAATCTACCCGTCTTGCAAAGCCTACTTCTGGATTGTAGTTGGCACCTATGTTTTGCAAGCTGGTTCGTATTTCCCATTTCAATGTATTGTATTCGATGTCGGCACCTGAAGCAAAAGTAGAGTCCAGTTTAGATGCATCGAAGGAGCGATGGTAAAAGAACTTACCATTCCAATGGTTATTGGCAGTGGCCAGGTTGTAATCCAGTCCTATAATTCTATTGTAATCATTGGGAGACAATGTAAAAGAGCCATCCAAAGAGTCTTTGAATGCCTGCTTGTTTATGATGATCATTCCAATGTTGGATCTGGAAAATACTTTATGCTGGAAGGTGGCGACAGTGTAGTTATTAGATAGCAGGCCAATACTACGGTCTTGCTCTCCTTGCATATTTAAAACACCTACACGCAGATTATTATTGATCTTACCACTCAACCTTACTCCATATAGTATTTTGTTTTGCACGTTTTCTCCTGACGCAGTGTCTTCTGCAATGCCTATTCTCCGGGAAAAGAATGGCCGCATGCGGTCTACACCGAAATCAGAAAATAAGTCTGCGTTCTCAAGGAAAAATTGCCTGCGTTCAGGAAAGAAAATTTCAAATCGATCCAGATTGGTTACCTGTTGATCTACATCTACCTGAGAAAAATCCGGATTGACAGTAATATCCAGATTGAGGGCGGAGTTGAGCGCAATTTTGGCATCTCCTCCAAAACTGAGATTACCTTCTTGTGGGGTTCCTGCTTCAAAATCTCTTTGCTGGGCAGTGGCCATATAAGGGATCACTGAAATATTAGCTCCAGGTTTTTTTAGTGGGGTATCCCAAATCAATTCCCTGTTAAAGGCTAAAGCCGAAATACTGAAATTCTGTGGGATGGGTGACCAGGTAGACTTCTCTCCTGTTTGACTATCAATCCTAAAAAAATTGATATACCATGAACTGAGATCTTCTTTAAAACGAAGCGTTTTGAATGGTATCGCAAATTCTGCTGTCCAGTAACCTTCAAATTGTTTGGCTTCTGCATGCCATTTGTTGTCCCAATTCAATGAAAAGGAATTCCAACCACCCCCACCATTGGAAATAAGCCCCTCCCGCTGAACTCCGAAGGGATTTACACCAAAAATAAATGCATTGGTTCTGTCTTTGAAGGTGTCAAAAACCACAGAAATTCCATCATTGGCATCACCCTTAAAGTCCCTTCGAAGGGAGGGAGTAACGTATTTACCCGTTCCTCCGATGTTATTATACATTTTGGCCGCGATGTATATATTGTTATTATCATAGGCCATCCTAATTTCTGTGTTGATCTGTGAATAGGTGGTATCAGATGGGAAAAACTGTTTAAACTGATCTGCCACCTGCGCGTCTTGCCATACAGGCTCATCTAAATCACCATCTATTGTGATCCTCTCATCAGTTTTAAAGATACTTAGCCCTGGTTGTTGGGCAAATCCCACATGGCTTAATAAACTAACAAATAGGAAAAAAGCGACACGCACAGTACTCGGGTTAATTTCAAAGCCGCAATGATACAGCTGATTGCCCATAAGGAGCTGACTTTTATGATGAGTGGATGATCAGCAGGATTGACGCAAGCCGCTCACATAGAATGCGTTAAGTTAATCTGTGATGTAAAAATCAGAGACCATTTCATGATAAGGATGGGTGCGTTTTCCTTCTTCGTTAATCAAAATAAGTTCCCGTTCCTGATAAGCAACAGAACGATATGCAAACTCCAGTAATAGCCGCTCCACTGGTCTGGACTCCTTATGCCGAACACTCATTTTTTTATTACACAACAAATTAGCAGATGCAGCCATTTTAGTAAAAGCCACACCTTCTGAATGGGGAAGAATAAGACATAATCGTCCATCAGGGTGTAACAGTCGTTTACAACCTTCAATTATAGCAGAATGGGGTAATTCATCCGTATGACGTGAAAGATTTCTCTTTGGGTCGGGCGCCTTATGGCTATTGACGAAATAGGGTGGGTTTGAAACGATCAAATCGTACCTTAATGAAGTCGAAAAGTGCTGAAGTGATGAATGGGAAAGTTTGATTTTTTTGTTCCAGGCAGAGGCATTCACATTCTCCAGCGCCTGTTGGTAAGCATCAAAATCTATTTCTATAGCATCAATATGTACATTTTCTACTGATCGCTGTGCAAGCATTAAAGCAATCAATCCTGTTCCGGTGCCTATATCAAGTATATTTTGGGCTCCATTTATTTCTGTCCAGGAGCCTAACAGCACGCCATCTGTGCCTACCTTCATTGTAGACCGATCGTGTTGTATATAAAACTGCTTGAAATAGAACGCGTTGTCTGGGCCGTTTTTTCTGTGCATCTTTCTAAAATTGAAATAAAATTATAAAAATGACTTTTAAATCTGACCTCGAAATAGCTCAGGCTTCACAACTAAAGCCAATTGTTGAAATCGCTAAAAAACTCGGCATCAAGGAAGAGTACCTTGAACTCTATGGCAAGTATAAAGCTAAGTTACCTCTGGCTTTGACTGACGAAAAGAAAATCTCAAAGGCGAAGTTGGTGTTGGTAACTGCGATGACGCCTACACCAGCAGGTGAAGGGAAGACTACCACCTCTATCGGTTTGTGTGAAGGTCTGAATAAGCTCGGCAAAAAAACTACTGTTGTGATACGAGAGCCTTCACTGGGGCCTGTATTTGGAATGAAAGGTGGGGCGGCTGGCGGAGGATATTCCCAGGTGGTTCCTATGGAAGACATCAACCTCCATTTTACAGGTGACTTTGCGGCCATTGAGAAGGCAAATAATCTTTTGGCGGCCCTTATTGATAATGATATTCAAAAGCCAGATGGAGGAATGGGGATAGATCCCCGCACCGTGGAGTGGAAAAGAGTAATGGATATGAATGACAGGGCCCTTAGAAATATTGTAACTGGGTTGGGAGGAAAGAGTGGGGGAATGATCAGAGAAACCGGATTTAACATTACGGCTGCTTCCGAAATTATGGCCATACTATGTCTGGCTAAAAATCTAAATGATTTAAAAGAAAAAATAGGAAACATCTATATCGGAGATACTTATGAAAAGAAAGCCGTGTTTGCGAAAGACATCAAGGCGCAAGGGGCTGTCGCTTTACTTTTGAAGGAAGCCATAAAGCCGAATCTTGTCCAGACGCTGGAAGGAAATCCTGCCATTATTCATGGAGGACCTTTTGCCAACATAGCGCAAGGTGCCAACTCTATTATTGCAACCAGAATGGGAATGAGCCTTTCTGATTTTGTGGTAACCGAAGCTGGTTTTGGATCGGATTTAGGGGCTGAAAAATTTATTGATATTGTATCGGGTTATGGAGGGTTTTCTCCGCATGCGGTCGTATTGGTTGCCACCATTAGGGCACTGAAGTATCATGGTGGTGTGGAACGAGAAAAGTTGACTGAATCTAATCTGGAGGCAGTGAAAGCAGGTTTTGCCAATCTGGAAAAGCACATTGAAAACACAAAGATTTTTGGCTTGCCTGCAGTTATATCATTGAATAAATTTATTACCGACTCAGAGGAGGAGATCAACTGGGTGATGGAGAAATGTAAAACGTTAGGTGTGCAAATTGCGCTGGCAGAAGGATGGGAGAAGGGGGGAGAAGGAATGATGGAATTGGCGGAGAAGGTTGCGCATGCTGCAGAAGTATTTGATGGCAAATGTTGGCCAGTTTACCACTGGCAGGATAGTATACAGGAAAAAATAGAGGCGGTGGCTATTAAAATTTATGGAGCTAAAAATGTTGAATTTCTGCCAAAAGCCAGACAGAACCTGAATAAAATTGAAAGACTGGGACTAAGTGATAAACCGGTTTGCATTGCAAAAACCCAAAACTCCTTCTCTGATGACGCAAAGAAAAGGGGCAGGCCAAAAGATTTTACCATAACTGTGCGTGAGATAGAGATTGCAGCGGGTGCAGGATTTGTTATCCCAATAACGGGTGATATGCTGAGAATGCCGGGGCTTCCCTATGTGCCAGCCTCCATGGGTATGGATATTGATAACGATGGCAAAATTTCAGGGCTCTCCTGATGTAGGATAAACTATGAGCTTGTCTGTAAAACCAATTGAGATAACGAAAGTTAGTGAAGGCGGAAGCAAAGTAATACCAGACTTGATGGCGGTAGAAGAACCGCTTGAGATCAGAATTGGTTATGGCGCTTTGGGTGAAAGACAACAGAAAAGTTTATCAGTAACCATGCGTACGCCAGGCCATGATTATGAATTGGCTATTGGGTTTCTATTTACAGAAGGGATAATTGACGCCTATGATCAGGTAGAACTTATTAAGTATTGCGAAGATGCAGGCAGACAGGAGGAGAGAGAAAACGTAGTTAGGATTGAACTTAAGCCAGGAGTAAATTTTGATTTAAGTAAGCTACAGCGTAATTTTTATACTTCCTCCAGTTGTGGGGTATGTGGTAAGTCATCTATTGAAGCAGTTCATGTAACCTGCACACAAATTCAGGATAACATTAATATAGAAAGAAAGGTTATCCACGGATTGTCAGATAAATTAAGAGATGCCCAACAAATTTTTGAACATACGGGTGGCCTTCATGCGGTAGGACTATTTGATTTGAGTGGTAAACTATTGCTTACCCGCGAGGATGTGGGCAGGCACAATGCCATGGATAAAATCGTAGGGGCATGTTTGTTTAAAAATGTAATTCCATTATCCAAAACCATTCTGTTAGTTAGCGGTCGTGCGAGTTTTGAATTAGTTCAAAAAGGATTACGTGCAGGGGTTCCAATCATGGCTGCAGTTGGGGCTCCTTCCAGCTTGGCAGTTACTTTAGCGAAGGATTTAGGGATGACCTTATTGGGTTTTGTCCGAGGGGGCAGTTTTAATATATACTGCGGAGCGCAACGGATAGACTCAAAAAGACTGTAGCAGGGTTTATAGGCACTATTTTTAAAGTTTATTTTCATCGTCCATCGTGCTCATTAGCCTCTCACATCATTAAATGTTCTGGTAACAACAATGGTGGGCAGTTTTAATTTTCTTTGATTAAATTAGGCTTACTTAAACATTGAATGTGGAGCTGGGTATTGAGTGAAAATGAATTAAAGAAACCATGTCTGATAATCTGTCAAAATTAGCCGCTCGAAAAGGCCTTGAGAATCCCCTTTTTGAAAAATTGGTTACGATTTCTAAGGAGAAGCGAACCCCAAACCCGGAGGAAATGAGAGCCCTGGCCAAAGAATTTTTGGTGGGCAATGCCAATGTTCACGGCACTGTGAGTTTCTATGATTTTCTGAAAGCGGAAAACCAATCTAAAAAGGTATTTGTCTGCAATGGTAGCGCATGTTTGGTGGCTGGCACTCAGGATGACTTGAAAAAGAAGTTGGGTGCTCATTTTAAAGAGGAAGAAATTGGGCACATGTGCTGCCTTGGCAGGTGCCATGAAAATAGTGCCTACCATTATGAAGGGAAAAATTATTCAGGTAAGAGTGGATTAGCAATTGATGAAGTAATAAAAGGAAAGGGTGAAAACGGAGACATGTATCATGTGCAGTCCAATTTGAAAGACCCAATTCTGACCAACCCTTATCCGGAAGAAAAATCTTTTTTTGATTTTGTTAGAACTTGCCTGACAAGAGACAGGGATGAATTGCTCACAGAAATAAAAAAATCAAATGTGCGCGGTAGAGGCGGTGCGGGTTTTCCTATGGGCCTTAAATTGGAGTCGTGTAAGAATGTGCCAGGCGATCAAAAGTTTGTCGTGTGCAATGCGGATGAAGGTGATCCGGGAGCTTATTCTGATCGTTACTTGTTGGAAAAACAGCCTCATCTTCTGTTGTTCGGAATGTTGATGGCCGGGTACATTATCGGATCCAACAAGGGAGTGATTTATATAAGAGGAGAATACCCTGAGTCGATCACCGCAATTGATGAAGAAATTGAAAAGTGGGAGAAGAATGGACTCCTGGGGGAGAATATCAACGGAAGTGGAGTTGATTTTAGGTTTAAAATAATTGAAGGAGCAGGAGCATATATCTGTGGTGAAGAAACTGCCTTGTTGTCGTCTATTGAGGGGCAACGCCCCGAAGTAAGAGTAAGACCACCTTATCCAACTCAAGAAGGGTTGTTCAACCTACCTACAGTGGTAAACAATGTGGAAACAAGCGCTACGCTTTATTATATCCTGAAGCATGGGGGTGAACAATACGCATCATTGGGTACTGGAAAATCCACAGGCTCAAAGCTGGTGTGTCTCGATAGTTTCTTTAATAATCCGGGCATGTATGAAATTGAGATGGGAACACCGTTTTCGGTTGTTGTTAATGATTTTGGAAAGGGATTTAAAGAAAAAGTAAAAGCCATTCAGGTGGGAGGCCCGCTGGGAGGAATCGTTCCTGCAGAGAAGATCGATGATCTGACACTTGATTTTGAATCATTCGCCAGTAATGGATTTTTACTGGGGCATGCCGGTGTGGTGAGCATTCCTGAAGACTTTCCAATGATTGAGTATTTGGCACATCTTTTTGAATTTACAGCAGTGGAGTCGTGTGGTAAATGCTATCCATGCAGCATTGGTTCTGTTCGTGGAATGGAATTGATTAAAAAATCACAGAAGGAAGATTTTAAAATTGATCGTCAATTAATGGATGATTTGTTAGAGACATTGGAGATAGGGTCGCTATGTGCACTGGGTGGTGGCTTGCCACTGGGAATAAAGAATGCATTGAAGTATTTTGATAAAGAATTGAAAGCCTATTTTGCTTAAATGGGGTAAACAAAGAAGGTTATGAGTGAACAAAAAAACATTGCATATATCAACAATCAACCTTTTGAATTTGAAAAGGGTGAAATGATCTTAAAGTTCGTGAGAAGGGTAGAGGAGTCCATCAACGTACCTACACTATGTGATGCGCCCAATCTTAAGCCATTTGGTACGTGCCGGGTTTGTAGTGTAGACGTAGCCCTTGAAAAAAATGGCAAAGCAAAAACGATGGCTTCCTGTCACACTCCCGTAATGGCAAATTCTTACATCTACACGGATAGTGAAAGAATTACCCGGCTGAGAAGGAATATTCTTGAACTGGTGCTTACTGACTACCCTTTGGATCGCTTGTATGAGAATAAGTCAGGGAAAAATGAGTTGCAAAGTGTAGCTAATCAGTTGCGCATCACACCAGATGATATTCGGTACCCTTTGGGAAAAAATCATTTGGACAAAAAACCTGACAACTCACATGCCTATATGCGTGCGGATTTGTCCACTTGCATTAATTGCTATCGGTGCATAAGGGCTTGTGATGAGGTACAAGGTGAGATGGTATTAACAATGTCAGGACGTGGGTTTGATAACACCGTCACCATGGGTATGAATGAAGGATTCAAGGACTCTGATTGTGTGAGTTGTGGTGCCTGTGCTCAGGCATGCCCAACTTCTGCGATCACGGATATATTTAACTCTAAACAGACCGTACCGGATAAAGTAACCCGAACTGTTTGTACTTACTGTGGAGTGGGTTGCAACCTGGATGTAGCTACTGTAAAGGGAGAAATAAAATCCATTCTTGCTCCCTATGATGCAGAGGTAAATCAAGGGCACACTTGTTTAAAAGGACGATATGCCTTTCAGTTTTATAATCACGAAGATCGCTTGCGGAGCCCATTGATTAAACGCAACGGAGAATTTGAAAAGGCAACCTGGGATGAAGCTTACGATTTTATTGTAAACAAATTTACTGAAATTAAATCCAGCAATGGTTCTGATGCTATTGCCGGTATTTCCTGTGCCAGAGCAACCAACGAGGAAAATTATCTCATGCAGAAATTTATTCGTGCGGTGGTAGGAACCAACAACATTGATGGGTGCGCTCGTGTGTGCCACTCACCTACTGCTTTGGGTATGCAACGCACTTTTGGAACCGGTGCGGCCACCAACTCCATTAAGGACATAGCATTCACTGATTGTATCATGGTGATTGGAGCAAATCCCACCGATGCTCACCCAGTCACTGGCGCCAAGATCAAACAAAAGGCCATGAAGGGTACTCCTCTGATTGTTATTGATCCACGCAAAATTGAATTAGCGCGTTTTGCTACTTACCATCTACAACTTCGACCAGGAACCAATGTGGCTTTGCTCAATATGATGATGCATTATATTGTGAAAGAAGGTTTGGTGGATAAGGATTTCATTCAAAAAAGAACGGAAGGATTCGAAGTATTTAAAGAAAGTATCCTGAAGCTGAATATGGATGAATTGGAATCCATTACCGGTGTAGATAAGAATTTGGTAAGAGAAGCTGCAATGGCTTATGCCAAAGCAAAGAATGCCATGTCATTCCACGGGTTGGGAGTGACTGAACATTTCCAGGGAACCTTTACCGTTACACTCATAGCAGACCTTGCAATGATCACCGGAAACATAGGTAGGCCGGGTGTTGGTGTCAATCCTTTGCGTGGGCAAAACAATGTGCAGGGCATGGCAGACATGGGTGTGCAGCCCCATCAGGGTGCAGGATACCTGGCAGTGGACGATCCTAAGAATCATAGTTTATTCCAGGATTTTTACGGTGTGGATTTGCCTTTGCACGAAGGTTATAAAATTCCGGAAATGTTTGATGCGGCCATTGAGGGCAAGCTGAAAGGGCTGTGGATTATCGGGGAGGATGTAGTGCAAACAGATCCGAATACCAATCATGTGAAGAAGGCACTTTCCAATCTGGATATTCTCATAGTAAGTGAACTCTTTATGACGGAGACAGCTAAGATGGCCGATGTAATACTTCCTGCAGCCTCATTTCTGGAGAAAAGCGGAACATTTACCAATGGAGAAAGAAGAATCCAAAGAGTAAATGCGGTGGTAGATCCATTACCAGGTACTAGAGTGGATGGTCAAATTATCGTTGATATCATGAATAGGATGGGTTATAAACAACCTGACTATCATCCACGAACCGCATTGGAAGAAATTTCACAAATCGTTCCTTTCTTTAAAGGAGTTAAATGGGATGAACTGGGTGACAATGGAAAACAATGGCCTGTGCTGGAAGATGGAAAGGGAACAGAGATTATGCATAAGGATGTGTTTAAGATTGGAAAGGGTCAAATTATATTCCACCATTTTGAAGAATCCTCTGAAATTTTAGAGAACAGTGAATCGTTTCCATTTATTCTTACCACCAATCGTGAATTGGAACACTACAACTGTGGCGCGATGACACGTAGAACACCCAATGTGGAGATTCTTACGGAAGATATGTTGCTCATCAATAAACATGATGCTGAAGATAAGGGAATAAAAGATGGTGATATTGTATGCGTGAGCTCTGCAAGAGGTAAGGTGGATTTGAAAGCAAAAGTGACGAACGAAGTGAAACCAGGTGTACTTAGCACTACGTTTCACTTTCCGGAGGTACTAGTAAATATTCTCACGTCTGGTGTATCTGATTCTGAAGCCATGTGTCCCGAGTACAAGGTGGTGGCTGTAGATGTACGAAAAGCCCGCAAAGCAGGAATGAGAAAATTGGGTGAAGTTGAAGAGCGCAAAGTGCATGTTTGATACAAGTCACCAATTAGGGTTGATGTGAAGTTGCCGTACAGAGCTATTTCAAATTTAATACCTAAATCGTTATCTTTGTTATTCAAATTAGCAAGATGAGTGCAATTGAATTGAAAAAGAACCTTCATAAAATTGTTGATCGCATTGAGGATGAAAGGTTGCTTAGAACTATATGCAGCTTTCTGGAAGTAAGAGAGAAGTCGACTGATGGACAGATGTGGGATTCCCTGACTGAAAGTCAGAAAAGGGAAGTTCTTGAGGCATATGCAGAATCAGAAAATGATTCAAACCTAATTGAAGACAAGGATGTTTGGGAAGGCCTAAAATGAAACTAGTCTGGACTGAGAAAGCCAAAGCAAGAATGGCCGAAATCTTAGATCACATTGAACTAGAATTCGGTATCGCCTCCCGACAATCATTTAGAGAAAAGGCAAAAGACTTTACCAGGTTGCTAATCGAGTTTCCCGAAATTGGAACCTTGGAAATCAAAGACAAGAATTTGAGGGGTTTTCAACTGACTAAGCAAACAAGAATATTTTATCGTATAAAGAAAGATCAAATCGTTATTTTAACTTTTTTCGATTCAAGGCAAGACCCAAAGAAAAGGCCATTGTAGAGGTTTTTGTATTATTTTTTGGTTGGATCTGTGATACCAGCAGTGTATATACTGTAAGGTTTATAATTCAATTTCTATTAATTTCAATTCTAATCTTTTAGGCATGGTTGTACATCCTCGCATAATATTCTTTTTTACTATTCTCGTAATGGTAACCTTCGTTCCGGTTGCGGCTCAGCAGTTTGATGCTGAGAATTTCTCGAATCTAAAAATTCGCAATGTTGGGCCTGCCAATATGAGTGGGCGAATTACTGCTATTGATGTAGTGCAGTCCAATACTAAAATTATTTATCTGGGAGCAGCCTCTGGTGGTGTGTGGAAATCTGAAAATGGGGGAAGCGCCTGGGAAAGTATTTTTGACGAGAATCCCACTCAAAATATTGGTGCTATAGCGGTGCAACAAAATAATCCAAGCGTGGTATGGGTGGGTACCGGAGAAGGTAATCCACGCAACTCTATGAACCTTGGATTGGGGTTGTTCAAAAGTTTAGATGCGGGAACAACATGGGAAAACGTGGGATTGGAGAATTCTAAAGCCATTCATCGTATTCTTATCGATCCTCACAATCCCAATACTGTTTATGTGGGTGTGATGGGCGATCCATTTACTCCTGATAACAATAGGGGTGTTTATAAAACGATAGATGGAGGAAAAACTTGGAACAAGATTTTGTTCACCAACAGCCAATCTGGTGTAGGGGATATGGTGATGGATCCATTTAATCCCAATAAGATATTTGCTGCCATGTATGAGCATCATCGTACGCCCTACAGCTTTACTTCAGGGGGACCGGGTTCTGGTTTGTACCTCACTCATGACGGGGGCGAGACCTGGAAGAAATTAGGAGCTGAAAATGGATTGCCAAAAGGGGAAATGGGTCGGACGGGTATTGCCATTGCCAGGAGCAATCCAAATAGAGTATATGCCAAAGTGGAGGCTACCAAAAATGCTTTGTACAGAAGTGAAGATGGAGGACTTAGCTGGAAAATGATTAACGACAATCCACGGTTTACCAACAACCGACCTTTTTATTTTCAGGACATAGCGGTAGATCCGTTTGATGAGAATAGACTGTATAATATTTATCAGCCACTTTCAGTAAGTGAAGATGGAGGTAAAAGTTTTGATCCGGAGCCGATGATCCCTGCAGATGAAACAAAAGGGATACATGCAGACTTCCACGCTTTTTGGGTTGACCCCAACGATCCGACATTTTTTATTATTGGAGGTGATGGTGGTATTGGCATCACGCACGACAAAGGCAAGAGCTGGTATTTCCCTGAGAGTATACCAGTAGGGCAGTTTTATCACATCAATGTGGATAACGATATGCCCTACAATGTATACGGAGGACTTCAAGACAATGGAAACTGGTCTGGTCCGGGGTATGTGTGGAAACGTGGAGGGATAAGAACTTTGTATTGGCAGTATTTGGTAGGAGGTGATGGCTTTTACATTTCCCCTGATGCTGAAAATTCGAGATTTGGTTATGGCACATCACAAAACGGAAATCTCTACCGCTATGATAAACTAACCGGTTATTACCAAAGTATAATGCCTCCGGAGCCAGACCTTAAAACCAGGTTGCGGTTTAATTGGAATGCAGGATTTGCTCAAGACCTTACCAATAGTGCTACAGCATACTACGGAAGTCAATTCCTTCACAAGACAACAAACAAAGGAGCTACGTGGGAAATCATATCCCCTGACCTCACAACAAATAACCCTGAACACCAAAAGCAGGATTATGGTGGATTGACCATTGATGCATCAGGAGCAGAAATTTATAATTCTATTTTGAGCATAGCGCCCAGTAAATTGGATAATAAAATCATTTGGGTAGGAACGGATGATGGCAATGTGCAATTGACACAAAACGGAGGACAGACGTGGAGTAACCTTACAGCAAATATTAAAGGATTACCAAAGGAGAGTTGGATTGCGCAGATACAAGCATCCAGGTTTAATAAGGGCGAAGCATGGGTGGTAGCCAATAATTATAGAAAGGGGGATTTTAGTCCGTACCTGTACAGAACAAAGGACTTTGGAAAAACATGGCAACGTGTAGTTGATGGCACTAAAGTAAAGGGTTATGCACTTTCCTTAATGCAGGATACAGAAGAACCCAAACTTGTCTTTTTGGGCACTGAGAATGGATTGTGGATCAGCATAGATGAAGGGAAAAACTGGGAACAATTTCGAAATGGATTCCCTTCGGTATCCACTATGGATATGACCATTCAGGAACGTGAGTCCGCATTGATTGTGGGAACGTTTGGTCGCTCTATTTGGATTTTGGACGATCTAAACACTTTGAGGAAAGTAGCCGGGTCAGGAATTACAAAAGACCTTACCGTTTTTCCCGTCAATGAAACGGTTCAGGTAAAGGGACTTTTTATTAATCCACCCGGTAATATCTGGACAGGATTTCACACCACTTTTGAAGGAGAAAACAGACCTTTTGGAAGGGTTGAAATTCCATTCTATGTGAGAAATGTTTCAGAGATGGATAGCGCAAATGTGAAGGGACTGATTTATGATGGGAATAATAGATTGATTCAAACTATTTCGTCATCCCAACTTGATAAGGGGTTGAATTATATCACCTGGAAATTGGATGAAGACAAAGCCAGACTTCCAGGGGCTTACATGGGAGATGATCCAAAAGGGATTCCGGTAGTACCCGGCAGCTATAAGGTTGTGTTGAGTTATTTGGGCCAGAAAGATTCTACCGTGGTTAAGGTAATTCCTGATCCACGCTTTGATGATTTGACGGAAGTGGATGAATCCAATTATGAGATTTCGAAAAGATTGGATGTGGCTACAGCCAAATTGGCTAAGGAACTTGAGCGAATTAATGAAAGTGAAGGCATTGTTGATCAAATTCTTCAGCAAATAAAAGCTAATGCGACTGCAAGGGATGGCGAATTAGTGGAGGTTTCCGAAAAAATAAAGAAAGGGCTAAATGACTTAATGGATATGGCCCGGGCCCCCCGACCTAAAAAACAGGTGGGTGCCTGGAGTTCATTTGAGGTAACACCACAATCAAAACTTTCGGATGCACAACAAGCGTTAAGAGCACGTTTGTACAAACCATCGGTACAAGATGTTGAGAGAGTGGAGGTGGCAGAGCAACTGATCAATGAATTTGTAATAAAGTCTAATTCGTTTTTTGATAATGAATGGAAAACCTATCGCGACAAGGTGAAATCAGCAAATCTCAATTGGTTTAAAGAAAAATGATAGAGCTAAGCAGCAATAGGTTGATTGTATACCTTTCCTTCCCACTCCTCTAATCTTGGATTCATCATATAAAACCATAGGGGAGGAACAAGGGCGATAATGATCATGGTGGGATAGCCGAATGGCAGTTGCGGACTGTAATCATAATGATTTAATACCTGGTACCGCTTGATGGCGTTGGCGTGATGATCGGAATGTCGCTGTAATTGGAACAAAAAGAAATTACTCATCACATGGCTGGAGTTCCAGGAATGCAGGGGATTTACTCTTTCTGGTTTCCCGTTTTTTTCTTTTCTTAGAATGCCATAATGCTCTACATAGTTTACCAATTCTAATAGTGTAAAGGCAAAGAAGCTTTGGGCAAAAAAGAACAGCGGTATCAGCCAATTGATGGTGCCTGCTGGGCTAAAAATGAAAGTGAGTAGCACACAAAAAAGAATAGGGAGAAGGGCAAACCAAATCATCTGATTCTGCAAACTGAAGGCAGACAAACCTTTCCTTTTCAAACTTTCGATTTCCAGCTTCCAAGCATGGATGTATCCCAAAAATACAGAGCGCAACCAAAACAGATAAAAGGTTTCATTTTTTCGTGAGGTGGCTGGGTCCTCTAGAGTAGCCACCTGAACATGGTGCCCCCGGTTATGCTCAATGTAAAAATGCATGTAGCTGACCGTCATCAATAGCAGCTTACTATAAAATCTTTCCAGGGAGGACTTTTTGTGACCGAGTTCGTGGGCGACAGTAATCCCAATTCCGCCAGTTACTAATGAGAAGCTGATAATGAAACCTACCCACTCGTACCAAAAAGTAAGTGTGCCTGTGGAGACAACATAGGCTCCCCAGAAAACCATCCCCATCTGAAAGTAAGTCCAGATATAGGTGACGAAACGGTAATAAAACTCATTGCCTACAATTTTGGCTTTGTCACCTTCAATATTGGTAGAGTCTATTCCAATGAGCTGATCCACAAGCGGAAGGACAACAAAAGCAAAACCAACAGCCAGAAAATTCCACCAACCACCCATATAGTAGCCCAAGACTACCAGTGCGGGAACTTCAAAAGCATAAAAGAATTTAAGTTTTCTCAAAAGTAGTAAAATTTGCTGCTTACGAATTTAGGAGATTATTGGTGAAAACGCCAGTAGATTATACCGTTGGTTGCCTCATTGGCATCATGTATGTTTGGCATAATGACTTTCAACAACAAAAAAATAACTTTGTATTAATTAGATTATCTTTGTGGCGATATTGAGATTGGATGGATTGCCTCCCTTTGCTGCATGACCGCAGCATGTAAAATGTAAGGTGCTTCGTCTGGCCTTACATTTTTAGTTAAAAACACATATATGAAATCATTTGATGCCCTCGGTCTGTCCGAGGAAGTAGTGAAGACTATCACTGAGATGGGCTTTGAAACGCCAACCCCTATTCAGGAGCAGGCAATTCCCATACTTTTAAAAGGAGATACCGATCTTGTAGGATTGGCACAAACGGGTACTGGTAAAACAGCCGCCTTTGGACTTCCATTAATTGAATTGGTGGATTCCGGAAATAAGACTACCCAGGCACTCATTGTAGCACCTACCCGCGAGTTGAGCGTACAGATTACGAGTGACTTGGAAAACTTTAGTAAATCGATAAAGTCTCTGAACATTGTTACGGTTTATGGCGGTGCAAGTATTTCAGATCAAATTAGGAAGATAAAACGAGGAGCTAATATTATTGTGGCCACCCCGGGTCGATTGATCGATTTGATATCACGCAAAGTGGTAGATCTCACAGCTATTAAGTATCTCGTTCTTGATGAAGCGGATGAGATGCTTAACATGGGATTTAAGGAAGATATCGATGAAATACTTTCTACCACCCCGAAAGAGAAAACAGTATGGTTGTTTTCTGCTACCATGCCCAGAGAGGTAAGGACGATAGCAAAGAACTACATGAAAGATCCTGTGGAGCTTACCATGGATGTTCAGAAGACGGGAAATGAAAATATAGAGCATCAGTATTCTGTGGTAAGTGAGCGCGACAAGTACCTGGCGTTGAAACGCCATGTTGATTACAATCCTGGAATTTTTGGCGTTATTTTTTGTCGTACCAAAATAGACACCCAAAAGATTGCAGAGCATCTGATCAAAGACGGCTACAGTGCGGATGCATTGCACGGAGATTTATCGCAGATGCAGCGCGACCGGGTGATGCGAAGCTTTAAAAACAATGCGTTACAATTACTGGTTGCTACGGATGTAGCTGCCCGTGGTATTGATGTGAGTAACATTTCGCATGTTATCCATATGAATATGCCGGATGAGATGGAATTCTATACTCATCGCAGTGGACGAACTGCCAGGGCCGGGAAAAAAGGCATCTCGTTGGCAATTGTATCCAAGCGGGAGATAGGAAGAATACAGCAGATTGAGCGAACTATTAAAAGACGATTTACAAAGGTATCCGTTCCCACAGGCAATGAAGTGTGCCAAAAGAAACTGCTTGATTTGACTTACCGGGTGCGTGAAGTAGAGATCAATGAAAAGGAAATGGATTATTTTCTTCCGGAGGTATTTCATGAGCTACAAAACTTATCCAAAGAAGATATCATCAAGCGTTTTGCAGCGATTGAGTTCAACCGCTTTTTAGCGTATTACAGAGATGCACCAGATTTGAATCAAAATGCGCCAGAGCGTCATGCTGATGATCGCGCATCCATTTCGTCAAATGCTGACCGGGTTTTTATCAACGTAGGTAAGATGGATGGTTTGGATAAAGGTAGTCTCCTCGGTTTAATATGCGACTTTGGAGAATTGGATAAATCCCATATTGGAAAGATTGACATAAAGGGAGCCTACTCATTTTTTGAAGTAACCAAGAAGGAGACAGAGAAAGTCTTTAAAGGGTTTGAAGATGTAGAGGTGAGGGGACGGGCAGTACGCCTTGAATTGACAAGCCCCAAGAAGGAGAAGTATTCAGATAAGAAAAAGGAAAGGTTTTATGGGTCGAAGAACAAACCCAGAACCAGGAAAAGGTATTAATCGTACGCCATTCGGAATAAGGCTCGCTTTTCTCCGGTGTAATCTTTGTCAATTTCCTTGATGTAATCTTTATTCTTTTCTAGAAATGCATTGTAGCGTGAGGCTACCCGGTCATATTGTGACCGGTATTCACCCACCCGTTGTTCGCTCATTTTTACTTTATCTATAAGCCTTTGGGCGGCCATATTTTTAACGAACTCAGTGTCAGCTTCTGCGAGGCTCAGTATTTCAGAAACCAGGGAATTGGAGGCAAAATCGTATTCTTCTATCACATAGTTATTGGCCAGTGATTTTTGTGTGAAACGAATTCGGTCTAATTGATCCAATCTCTGTTCAAGGGTGACTAACTCCTTATCGTCAAATTCTTCTTTTTGGTGCATCATTTGAATCAAACCATGCATGGCTTTGGTTTTTTCTTTTTCATCCCAGACCATCACATTCCAGGCGTGCAACAAACTATCCTGAAGGATAAGATAAGTTTCTGTTAACGAGTCTATTTTAGTGAATGTGGTTTTCTGCTGTGTCGCTTGTTGTTTATTACAAGACAGTAACCAGATAAGGGACGTTATAAGGACTATGTAAGACGCTTTTTTGATCATTCGTTATTTGTTCCCGTACATACGAAATTCATTCAAAAATGTTAGAAATTACTCAAACCGGTTTAAATTGTTCAAAAGCTTCTTTGCAATTATTGCAATAGTAGATTGCCCGACACAAAGTTGGACCAAACGGATTTTTAAGGTCTGTATTGGTTTGGTTGCATCTGGGGCATTCAGCATTTTCCAGAATTTCAAGATCGGTGAATAGCTTGCTGTCAGGTGGGGGGGCGAGGCCATATTTTTTGAGAGCTGCCTTACCTTTTTCTGAAATAAGATCCGAACTCCATGGTTTTCTAAATGTAACTTCTACCTCAACTTCTTGCCCATGTTTTTGAAGTGTATCAATAATATCGTTTTTCATATAATCAATAGCCGGGCAGCCAACAAAGGTGGGGGTCATTTCTATTTTCACTTTGTCTCCGATAGAAACATTTGTAATCACCCCCAGGTCAACTAAGGAAAGAACAGGTATCTCCGGATCTTTGACTTCTTCGAGCCACTCATAAATCTTTTCTATGGTAATAGTTTCTGCCATTCTTATGAATAAGTAGTATCGACTGGTTCCACTACCATTCTGCAGTTGGATCAATATTGAACACCTCGCTCATTTCATCCAGTAACGGTTGCAAATGTTCTGTATGATTTCCTATACGCCCTCCATAATGGGGCGTTATGGTTTCCCATTTTGGAAGTTGTAATTGGGTTTGTGTAATGAGAGACTCTACTTTCTTTTTCCACTTTTCTTCCAAAGCTTTTTCTCCTTCAAATATCCCATCATTGATTAGGTCGCTTTCGTAGGGAGATGGCTCGAAAATACCAAGTGCATAAGGAAGGGCAAATTCCAGTGATTGTTGAAGCCTGCTAATACTTTCTTTTGTCGCTGTTCCTAATTGCTTTACCCAAATATTGGCGTGCATTGTATGATACCGCAATTCACCTCGCACTTTGGTTGCCAACTGTGCAAGTGGCTCAAAGGAGGATTGACCTAACATTTCAAAACGAAGTGCCTCTGCTGTATCGTAAAGAAAGTGCCGGATTAAACTGAAGTCGTATTCTGCATTGGGAAGTTCGGTGAAAACGGTATTGTGAAACTGATCTGCGGTTCTTGTAAAGGCAGTGGTGTCTGGATCTTGCTCACCGAGGTCGTTCAAAATAGTATACAACGCCAGACTATGCCCTATTTTATCCTGCGCCATAGAAGAGAAGGCAATATCCTCTTCCAGTAATGGACCAAAACCTGTCCATTCAGAATTTCGATGACCTAAAATAAGTTGGTCATCTGCCATTTTATAAAGAAGTTCTTTGATGGCTTCGTGATTCATTTTTGTTTATGAATTATAGTTGAAATCATTTTTTTGATGCATCGAGAAAAGTTTTTAGTTTTTCACCTCCCTTATAGGCTGCGGCATCTCTGAATTTTTTTTCAGGCAGTGTAAGCCATAGATCCAGGTCCTCTTGATTGGTAAACCTAATATCACTTGTGCGAATTGCCCAGATATTAAAAACCTGTTTTTCCGTTCTTAACTGTTTGCTGGCAAGCCAAAGCGCTTCATTTGGATTGGTCGCCTCTACTGTTCCCACATGCTGATGTTGTTTTCCGCGTTTGAACATGTGAAAAATTTCGTAAGAAGCTTTTTTGCCCTCTTGAGCAGCTTCACTCACATGGTCATATGCATCGTCATCACCTTCTGTTAAAACAGAGACATGAATATTTCTAGTTTCCGCTACATAAATAGAGACACAGGTAAACCTTCTGGTGAATGCTTCTTTGGCCAGAACATACGCCATTTCCAGATTAGGGGCATGAACGATTCCTTCATGTTGGAAAGGTTTATTTGCCTTTGGCTGTACAAATACCTGAAAGGTTCCAAACTGATCCAGAGGTACTTTTGGGGTGGTATTGGCACTACCTGTTTGAGGTAATCGGTTGACTCTTGGATCTAGGGATTTCAAAGGATAATTATTTATGTTTTTTAATGTTACAAGCCTTAAACAATGAATTCAATTGAGAAAGTTAGCTTCATCCTCCGACTTACAAAATGACTTTTGTCAGTCGGATTTACTGGCTAAGCCAGTGGAGTGAGGTATGCTGTTTTTGGAGTCCGTAAGGCTTCTCTCACCCATCGTCCCCTTTCTTCCGCAATTCTCCTTACTTCCAGCCTTTCTTTATTGCAGGGGCCATCGCCATTGATTACCCGTTTGAATTCTTCCCAGTCTGGTTCTGTATACATCCATCTTCCGGTCTCCGTATCTTTTTTAAGATTGGGGTCAGGAATGGTGAAGCCAAGTTCCCAAATTTTGGGCACGTACATGTCCAAAAATTGGTTTCTCATATCATCATTGGAACCCATTTTTACCTTCCACTTCATGAGTATTTCAGTGTGCACAGAAATTTTATCAGATGGCCCGAAGAAATGCATCATAGGTGGCCACCAGCGATTGAGCGCTTCCTGAAACATGTCTCTTTGTTTTTGAGTGCCAGAAGCAAGATAGATGACGCAATGATGTCCATATTTTAAATGGAATGATTCCTCTGCACAAATTCTATCAAGAGCCCTGCAATAAGGGCCATAGCTTCCCTTGGCATTCGCCAGCTGGTTAACAATTGCTCCGGCATCGACCAGCCAGGAAATGAAACAACAATCTGCCCAGGTAAAGGTGGGATAATTAAAAATGTTCGAATACTTGGACCTTCCGTTAATGAGGTCGTCTATCATTTCTTCACGCGACTTTCCCAAAGTTTCTGCAGCACTGTACAAAAGTTGACCGTGCCCCACCTCATCCTGCACTTTTGCCATTAAGGCCATTTTGCGCTTAAACCCAGGTGCCCTGGTAATCCAGGTCCCTTCCGGGAGGGCACCAATAATTTCGCTATGCGCATGCTGTTCAATCATTCTGATAAGCTGCTTTCTGTATAGCTTGGGCATCCAGTCTGAGGGCTCAATTTTTTCACCTCTGTCAATTCGCGCTTCGAATTCAGCTAATTGGATTGGATCTTCACCAGTATGCTCGTCAGGTTTTATTCCTTCGAATGTATTTCCGCCTCCGTACATAGGATATTATTTTTAAGTAAAAATAAAGTAAAATACGCCTAGATAATAGTTTTTAACTAACATCTGTTAGCCGTATTAACAATACAACAGGGATATCAGGCCTTTTGTTTCTTTAGGCCGTTGACGAGCATGTCGGAGAGTTGCTGACCAATATTGACTGAATCAATTTTTCCATCTGGATTGTACCATTGCGGCATCCAATTGAGAGACGAAAAGAGAGTCATTACCGAAAGTTTGGTATCAATATTCTCTTTGAATTCACCGTTTTTGGTTCCTTCTTCTATTATTGCTTTGAAGCGATTGATGTAATTGATGCGCAGAAGAAGAAAATCTCTCAGAAAAGGGCCACTCAGGTGTCGATGTTCATTCATGAACACAGCTGATGCCGTAAGGTCTTTGGCCATTACGCTTATATGGCCAATAATCCCCAGCCTTAGTTTTTCACTGGCAGAGACATTTTGCTTTTCCACATCTTCAAGGGACTTTCTGAATTCTGCCGCCATGTCAAAGCAGAGACTCCTCAGAATTTCTTCCTTAGATTTAATGTGTGAGTATAAACTCGCGGCTTCAATTCCAAGCTTTTGTGCTAAATCTCGCATGGAGGATGCCGCATAACCTTTTTCTCTGAACAATTCTGCCGCCATGCGGATGACCTGTTCTTTACGCGATAAATTCATTACAGCTTCCATATCAATCTACACCCGAAGATAATTAATTAAATTTGATAAAAGTTGAACTCTCATGAAATTCAGTTCTATCAAAGAATATTTCTATAAGCTTAATAACCTTTGCTACGTGATTACATTAATTCCTTTAGGGTTATTTATCTTTCTCTATTTGAAAATGCAAGAAGGAAAAATTTATGCCATCATTCAAGAGCAGCAATACCTATTGATTACACAAATTGCAGTTTTCGTTTTATGCGCTGTTATCCTAACGATCGTTCACTTGGGAGTAAAGAAAAAAATGAAGACCTATTCCCGCGAATTGGGGCTGGGTAACAAGATGACAAAGTATTTTTATTTGTCTCTAAATAGAATAGCCTTAGGAGCTTTTACCTCTGTGCTGGTGGCTGCCGGGCTTTTGATTACAGGAAGTGAAATATTCAGCGTTTACTTTTTGGGAATACTATTATGGATGGCTTACCAGTGGCCAACGCCAAAAAAAATGTGTGCTGAGTTGCAGCTGAAGGGGGATGAAAGGGAGATGATATTATATAAAAGAGAGTCCCTCTGAACAGAGGAACTCTCTTTAAAAATTTGATATTTAATTATTTTGCTAAAAGGTGACTCCAAAACTAAAGGCATTTAAAGCAGGGCCTTTTCCTTCACTAAACAATTCATTCATATCGTAATTGAAGAACAAGTCGACATCATTAAATCCTATCTGAAGGCGAGTTCCATAGCGAATGTTTTCAAGGAAATAATTGTCGTGGTTGCGCTCTCTTTTCTTATCTCCGCTTTCCTCAAATACCTGCTTGGTGTAACTGTCTATGCGATAACCTGCATATGGGCCGACACCTATTCTGAAAGAGTTGGCACCGCGACTGTCAAATAGCATCGGTTTTCTTCGGTTGCCTCCAAAATCAATGACAGGAATAAATGAAGCGTTGACATATGAGGCAGTAAGCTTACTTTTTTTATAGTTCAGGTCTCGCAGATCGGTTGAAAAGGTAACACCTGCATCGTCTTTGGTCATGATGGTTCGCTGATCTTCAAATTTGAAATTGTACCAACTTACTCCCACACCCCATTCCAGAAAGAATTTTCTTGCTAACCGTGTCCTTTGAATAGAATTGATACCTACATACCATGAACCGAATGGTTTGACTGTATAGAGGTCGTTGTTACTGTCTGGAAATTTACCATCAGTGAGTAAGTTATTTGTTCCAATATCAAAATTAATTGAAGATGTAGTCCGTCTGCCTCTGTAACTCCTATTCCTATGTTGCTCATTATTTCTGTAAGAGCGATCATTGCCTTCATAGGTTATCCATTCACTGTCATCGTTTCCATAGGTTCTGTTGGAGTCTTCATCCTCTGGCCACTCATAGGTGATTTCATCATCGTTATCATTGGTAACTGAGGGCTCAAGGTCATTGTCCAATAGATAGTCGGAAGGAGGAGTTGCTACATTCGACCTGTCTTCATTTTCCAGCTTTGTGATCATGTCATTCATCAAAGCCTGAAAGTCGTAGTACTTAAGCGTTTGTAGGTCATTCTTATGTATAGCAAAGATCACTTTACTGGATTCTCCTATTTTGATTACTACAGAATCTGGTGCAGAAGTTTGTGAAAATGCAAATGGGCTCATTCCTCCAATTATCAACAACAATACTATTATTTTCTTATTCATATTCTTATCTGTTATTCTTCTTGTCTTCTTTTTTAAAGTTGAGGGCAAAGAGATCTTCTTTGGCCTGGCGCAATCCACTGAGTGTACTTTCGCCTGTTCTTATATTGTTAGCAACATCAAGCACTTTTTGAAGTCCATTTTTCCTTTCAAAAGGCTGATCTATTTCTGGCACCTGTGAAGCCTTTTTGGTATATGATTTTAATTCATACACAATTATAATAGGCTTCGTTGTGGCTTCAATAGTAGTTGCTTCAATATCAGGATCACCTTGAAACGGATTACTATCCATCAGAGCTACCGACTCATTAGGTTCAGTTATCAAGTCTATACCTGGTTGCTCCATGTTTTCATTTTTATGTTTTTCGTTGTTCTGTGCAACCGGTGTTTTCGTTTTTTGAGCAGGAGTGATGGGAGTCTGTGCTGTTTTATTTTCCCCAAGATTTTTTGGTTCATCTACTTCCTTTTGAACAACCACAGGTTCTTTTGTTTTTAACTCGTTAGTTGTTACTTCTGCGATTTTTGCCGAAGTGTTGTCATTAGTATTATTATATAACCAGAATGCTGAAACCAAAAGCAAAAGTGCAGCGGCAGCCCTAAACCAGATTACTGCTTTATTTTTTTTTGAAGCACTTGAAGAAATTTTTACCCAGGCACCTGGTGAGGGCTCCACAGTATGGGACTCAAGTTTTTTCTTGAATAAATTGTCTATTTGATTACTCATAACCATTTGATTTTTTTGTCTCCACTTCCTTTTCCAACGCGTTCAATTTCTTTTTCAACAATACCCTGGCTCTGCTCAACTGAGATTTAGACGTGTTCTCACTTATCTCCAGTTGCTCAGCAATTTCTTTATGTGTGTACCCATCGATGGCATACAGGTTAAATACCATGCGATAACCTGTTGGAAGTTCTCCAACCATTCTTAATAAATCATCCGCCTCCAAATGATTTTCCAATTGACCAAAGTCTGGATTTTTATCTACTGCCTCTATTTCTGTTTCCAGATACATGTTTTTGTTTCTTCTTAAATAAGTCAGTGATTCGTTAACAACAATTCTTCGCAACCAACCTTCAAAACTTCCCTCTGCTTTAAACTGATCAATTCTTTCGAACACTTTTGTAAAAGCAACCACCAGTACATCTTCCGCTTCCATTTTTGATGGTACGTACCGACAGCATAAGGCATACATCTTTCCTGAATATTGTGCATACAAGGACTCCTGGGCACGCGAATCCTGCCTTTTGCATCCTTCAATCCACTCAGTTTCTTTAGCGCTGTAAATCTGGAGTCCCATTTAAAGTGTTTCAATAGCAAGATGCTGAACCTCACCCTGAGGTTGCATCCGCTCAATATTTATTTTAGTAGGTAGCCTGATAATTGATGGTAATCGGTAGCCATGCAAACTCTTTTTCCTTTATAATGATGGGGTTGATGGAGTTGTTTTGATCAAAACGATTGGCATATAGTCCGTTATCCTCCTTTACAAAAATGCTGTATTCTCCCGCTGGTAGGTGTAATGTAAAGGTACCGTCTTCCTGGGTGGTTACTATGGTTACGAGTTTGGTTTTGATACCTGAAAAAAACCCATCAGAAGACATGGTGACCTCCTTAATTGTTGTGAGTTCATAAACATGCAATTCTCGCTGTACCCCATAATTGGATGATTTCTTTGAACCGGGCCCTGGCATTTGATTTCCAGATGCCCAAAGCACTTGCCCTTTTATTCCTTGCCTGGGTTGCATGGAAGAACAGGCTGAAAGTAGGATGATAAGAAGGATTAAGAATTCCCTCATAACTTTCAATTTACTACATTATTGAGTGAATAACAATGTAGAAATTTTGTCAGCGGTGGGAGGAATAGTTGATGGTAATCGTAATCCATTCACTTTTGTTTTGCCCTAATGACACCGGGCTTAGATTGTCAGTTGCATCTTGTAAGTTACCATAGAATCCATTTTGATAGCGTACAAATACGGAGTACCTACCAGCAGGAAGTTTGGATTTGAAAGAACCATCCCACTTACAAAAAAATCGATCCACCACCGGAGTGTAAATTTTTGTAATGATTCCGTCAACGATGTCAACTTCAGCGGTTGATGTCAATTCATGCACAAATACTTCGAGAGGAATGCCATTATAGGCGACAGTTTGAGACGCCTTAATGCTTTCAGGAGTAGACCAATAAAGTTGGCCTTTAATTCCAAATCGTTGCGCTTGCAAATGGGATAGTGAGATCAACCAGAAAGCAAGGGTTATCATCTTTTTCATATGGAGGTGAACAACTCAAATGATTCAAGGTATTCGGGTACGATACAATTCCAATTATAGGTTGATTTTATTTTATCTTGTAATGCCTCCGCGGCATGGACTTCCCCATGTATTATAAAAGTCATCTTTGGCGATGATTCAAAGTTGGAAATCCATTGCATTAATTCCTCCTGGTCTGCATGAGCGGAAAGACCTCTTACCTCCATAACGGAACATTTTACAGGTACCTCTATTCCAAAAATCCTTACGGATTCGCTGCCATCTAAAATATCTCTGCCTCTTGTTCCTTCTGCCTGATACCCTACAAATAAAAGCGTATCATTTTTATTGGGTAAACGGTGGTAGAGATGATGCAATATCCTGCCACCAGTACACATGCCGCTGGCTGAGATGATGATTCCAGGTTCCCTTCGATCGTTAAGTTCTCTTGAGCTATCTGCTGAGTTACAAAAATGAATATTGGCTGAATCGAAAATACTGAGTAATGTTCCTTTTTTATTTTGAACGTTAAGTTTGTGCGTACTACTGTGTTTTTCGTATAAATTAGTTACGCTGATAGCCATTGGACTATCCATAAAAACAGGGAGGTCAGGTATTCTGTTAGAGGTAATGAGTTTGTTCAAATAGAGTAAAAGATTTTGGGTTCGCCCAACAGCAAATGCGGGAATAATTACGGATCCTCTTTTATCATATGTATAATTAATTGCTTCAGCGAGATCTCGCTCTATCTCCTCGATTGGGTTGACTCTGTCTCCGTAGGTAGATTCAATAAATAATATATCAGCATTTTTTATTACAGAAGGAGCATACATCAGCGGATCATTGTTTCGGCCGAGATCTCCTGAGAACACAATTTTTTTCTTTTGCTCGTTTCCCTGCAAGTTAATTTCAACAATGGCTGCGCCCAGTATGTGTCCTGCATTATAAAATTTGGTGCTGATCCCTTCTGCCAAGTCTACTTCTTGCTCCAGAGGATAAGACTCCACCATTTCTAGTACTTTCCTTGCGTCTTCAACTCCAAACAAAGGCTGAGGTTTGCTGTGCTGCGAATAACCTTTCTTATAAGCAAACTGGGCCTCCTCCTCCTGCAGCTTGCCGGCATCCAACAGTAGAATTTTCATCAGGTCTTCTGTAGCATGGGTGCAAATGATTTTACCTCCGTACCCATCTTTCACCAACCGGGGCAGATAGCCGGTGTGATCAATATGGGCATGCGTAATCACCACCATATCAATTAGAGATGGGTCTATGGGTAGTTCATTCCAGTTTCTAAGTCGAAGTTCTTTCTTGCCTTGAAACATACCACAATCGACAAGTATTTTTTTATCATCTATTTCTAATAAATATTTGGAGCCCGTTACACTTTTAGCTCCTCCAAGAAATTTTACACGTACATCCATCACATTTACTTTGTTGTCAGTAAAGGAGCGCATTCTTTTAGAAATATAAAAGGGGCTTTACGCCCCTTTCAATTTCATTTATCAACTGCTTACCTGTTTTTAATTACCCTGGCATCTCCTCTGTGCGACACATTGCTGGCAAAGCTCTGATTAATCTCCAGTGACTCATTGACATACACCTTTGCGGAAGAGGCTCCATTTGCGTCTATTATAGCACGATCTACTTCATACTGATAAGCACGTAACCCAGAAGCACCCGTTATTTTAGCTTCCATAAAGGTACCTCTGCCTTCCAGATCTAGAAATGAGGCTCCGGTAATATCTATGTCGAGGGTACTCACATCTAATCTACCATCCGCAACAACAGCTCCTGTTAGTTTTATTTCTACATCGCTTTCCTTAAAGTTTCTGAATTTTAATTTTCCCGCTCCCTTTACATCCAAGTCCCTTAAATGTGGCATAGTAATGTTGATGGTAACCTTGTCATCTTCAAAAAGATTGTTTTTCCAAAAAAAACGCTCCTGATCATTGTCATAGTCAATTACTAGGGTTTTATTTTCTATATATAAATCATAGTGCTGCTTTTGGCTATTCGATCCAACTAGCTCAACGGAATAATCATCACCTCTTTCAATTCTGATATCAAATAAGCCGCTAATTTCTACAGACTCGAAATTGGTAAGTTCGTTGTTACGGTAGATTTTTATTGAACTGCTTGATTTTTCGCAAGTAATGCATTCAAGTCCTGAGGTAGTCATTCTCCAGGTATCATCACTGTTATAATTGCGGTAGTAGTGGCCGCCATAGTTGTCAATTAAATCCCAAAGGTATTTGTCAATGACGATATCCTGATTGTAAGGCACATACACATCAATATTAATACGCTGTGCACGGAAGGCCGCCTTGTCTTTAAAAGTAATATTGGAATCAAATGTATAAATACTGTCTTGCCTCAGAATCTGATAGGTGACTGTTTCTGCATTTTCAATAGCTGCTTTGCGTGTTGGCCCTTGCGCTTCAAAACGTTTTACAATTCTTATATTGTTTTCATCCTGCCCAATTATGCGAAGGGAACTTACATCGTAGTCTTCAAGACCCACTTCGTTGATTTTGAAAACTAAAGTTTTTCCGTCTACAGGGTACTGCTCCTCCTGCCTTACCGTCCCCTCCTCTCGGAAGGAGTAGATGGTTTGAGGTATTTTGAAACTGAGGATGGCCAGGCATATAAAGAATAAAACAAATAAGCTCCAGCCTACAATAGGTTTGAAAATGACACGCTTTACAATTACAGAAATGCCAAGTAGTGCTAGGAAAAGTGCTGGAACGAGAGCAGTCACAAATCCAGTAAGAAGTACCCAAAGAGGGAACGTATTTCTCATGGCTTCAATGGGTAACCCCAGTCCCTTTACGTCCATGTTCCACCAAAATGGTTCAGGCCCCATTGAGAACACCCCTAAAACTGCCCCTGCGGAGAAGAATAGGCTGAAAAGTAGGATGATTCCAATCATGGTAATAAGCACCCCAAAGCCTACTCGCAGAATCTCAACTGACATGGAGAAAATTGGTCCCAATATTTTAGCCAGCCCATTGATAATCATTGCAATAAGACGGAAAGGGAACAAAATTATTTTTGCCAATACGCTTTCCTCTTCGTTGTCCTTTTCATTGAGTCCTTTCTTTACGGATGACTCTATGTTAGATAGTGTAACGGGTTCTCCCTGCATCTGCATTTTCTCTGTAATGGATTTAGCCTCTGGCAAGGCTATCCATAAGATGATGTAGGTTAAAAACCCAATACCACCAATTATTGTAAAAACCACAAAGAGAACTCTGACCAGGGTGATATCAATGCCAAAAAAAACACTGACCCCAGAGGCTACACCTCCAATTACCTTTTTCTCCGGATCCCTAAACATTTTCTTTACTTCTTCCTCTTCTTCCAACTCTGCTGATGCTGGTAGGAGAATCCAGAGAATGATGTAAACAAGTAGCAACCCTCCATAGCTACCTAGCACCAATAATGCAAACAACAGTCGTGGCCAAACGGGATCGATATTGAAGTAATGGGCTAAGCCAGCACAAACTCCACCCAGTATTTTCCTCTTCTGATCGCGGTATAACTTCTTCGAAGTTGTACCCTGACTTGAAGATCTCTTTTCTTTTTTTGTGGATTTTGTAGTTTGTGTACCACCAGCATTTTCCTGCTCTTCGGCTGCTTTAAAGTCGCTTACGCTTCCCATGGTGTGAATCAGTGAATTCACATCATCTTTAGTAATGACTTGCTTTCCCTCACTTAATTTTGAGAGAAATAATTCGGCAATTCTACTTTCAATGTCTGCGAGAATTTCACTGTTATCTTCAAAAGAAGAGAAGTAAGCGTTGATGGAATCAAGGTATTTGCGGAGTATGTCATATCCGTCTTCTTCTATATGGAAGATGATTCCGCTAATATTGATGCTAATATTCTTTTTCATTTTAGGCTACTTTGAATTATTAGTGATCTTCTGAGTTGAAAGTACAAGGTCTTTCCATGTGTCGGAAAGCCCATCAAGAAAATTTTTTCCCATATTGGTGAGTGTGTAATATTTACGAGGTGGTCCAGACTTTGATTCCACCCATTTATACTCTAGTAGTCCAGCATTTTTGAGGCGGGTAAGAAGAGGGTACAGCGTTCCTTCAACGACTATCATTTTAGCTGCTGTCAATTCCTCAAGCATATCTGAAGCATAAACTTCACCTCTTGAGATAATGTGAAGAATGCAGTACTCCAATATCCCCTTCCTCATCTGAACTTGTGTGTTTTCCAGGTTCATACATCCAATTTTAAATGACTCATACAACTGTATACGGAAAAGTACTATGTATGACCAAGTACCTTATGAAATATTTTTAAAATCATCGAATTCAGCCTGAAATCACACATTTTATTTTAAAATATTTTTTAATATGACAATTATTCAGATGAAAGGAAAGTTAACAGTCCATCAGGTATATACCCCGATGATTACTTTGTACTGCCTTTTTTGCTACCTGTTACTTTGACTTTTTAAATCGTATTTAAATGGGTACTACTGCCTATTTTTACTGAATTGTTCTAAACCTGTGTTAAGTTGGTTTCGCGCTGATGAATAAGCCTCCCTTTGTTTTTTCAATATTATTGGCCTTACAGCTGTTTTTGAGCCCTAATGCCAGGGCGCAGTATGCCAATGACTGGATAGATTTCGGGAAAGAGTACTATAAAGTTACTGTAGCAGCCGATGGAGCCTATAGGCTCACTTTTAATGATCTTCAAAATGCTGGGTTTCCGGTAGGTTCGGTTGACCCTAGACGCATTCAGCTCTACCATAGGGGTGTAGAACAGTCAATTATTGTACAAGGACAAGCAGATGCTCAGTTTGATCCTGGTGATTACATTGAATTTTATGGTAAGAAAAATGATGGTGTCAACGACACAAAATTGTACACTGCTGCCAATTTACAACCCCATCTCTACTACAATTTGTACAGCGATACTTCCGCCTATTTTCTTACCTGGAATCAATCGATTGTTCAAGGGAAGAGGATGTCTACATTTTCTGAAGTGAATATCACAAACATTCCCAAGGAAACATTTCACTACAATGAGCAATTAAAAGTTTACTCCAATGAATATTCAACAGGACTAACTGTAAGTGGTGTACTTCAGTACACACAGTTTGACGAAGGAGAAGGATGGACAGGCTCGACCATATGTATTGGTAACGCGGGTTGTACCGGACAACAGGATTTTACCATTAATAATTTGGCAGGAGGAATTGTGCCTGGGGGTGTTCCTCAATTAGAAATGTTATTGGTAGGAAGAGATGCACTTAATCATTTGGCCGAGGTTTATGTAGGATCTTCTACGGGTTCACTTCGACTATTAACAACTGAAAGTTTTGTTAACTATCAAACAAAAAAAATCAACCTTCCACTTGAATGGGCAGACATTAGCGCAGGGGGCCAACTTATAGTCCGAGTAAAGGCACTGGGAGTGGGAGGAGTACGCGATCGGTTGAGTGTCTCCTATATTAAGGTAATCCATCCACAGGATTTTGATATGGCCGCCCAAAATTCGAAGTGGTTTATATTAGCCGAGAAACCTTCTGACAAATCTTATATTGAAATCACCAATCCGGGAGCAGGGTTGTCAATCTGGGATATTACCGATCCAAATCTGATTGAGATAATTGGAACTAACCCTGCCGGATCCAATACGAGTGCTGTGGTTCCCAATACCGCAGATAGCAGAAAGCTTTATGTTAAAAACACTTTTCTAACGCCCGTTATTAAGCGTACCAGCTTGAGGCAGATATTTCCTTCTGCTCACAATTATATTATTATTTCCAATAAAGCATTAATGAAACCAGCATTGGGTTATTCTGATGCGGTAAAGGCCTATGGTGGATATAGAGCTTCAGTAGAAGGAGGAGGTTATGATACTTTGGTGGTTTCAATGGATCAGCTTTATAATCAATTCAATTACGGGGAAAGTTCGTCATCAGCCATTTATGAATTCATGAAGTTTATGGTTGACAATGGGGACCCCAAGTACCTCTTCTTAATTGGGAAAGGTCTTAATGTTTCACAAGGGTATTTTAGAAAAACTATTTTTGGGCCCAACGACTTTAAAGACCTGGTTCCCTCTGCCGGTATGCCTGGTTCAGATATGGCTTTTACTGCAGGGTTGGGGGGCACCACGTTTGAGCCCGCTGTGCCTACAGGAAGAATTACAGCAAGCAGTCCCACACAAGTTGCTTCTTATCTTAACAAAGTAAAAGAAACAGATGCTCTTGGGTTTGATGAATTATGGAGAAAGGATGTGTTGCATTTGAGCGGAGGGATTCAGCCCCTGGAGTTGACTACTTTCAGACAGTACATGGATAACTTTGGTGATGTGGCGGAAGGTCCATACTATGGAGGGAAGATTAAAACAATAGGAAAGCAAGAACCGAATCCAGTTGAGCTTATTAATGTTTCTGAAGAGGTAAACAAGGGGGTTAACTTCATTACGTTTTTTGGACACTCATCACCAAGTACAATAGATATTGACATAGGGTTTGCCACCGATCCGGTGTTAGGGTATAATAATCCAGGAAAGTATCCGGCTTTTTTAATCAATGGGTGTAATGCGGGGGTCTTCTTTTCCAATGGAACTGTTTTTGGTGAGGATTGGGTGTTGGCCGCCAATAAAGGAGCTCGTAGTTTAATCGCACATAGTTCTTTTGGTTTCGTAAGTACGTTAAGATCGTATACTCAATTATTTTATGAAATCGGTTTTGGAGATTCTACGTTTATAAGAACAGGGATAGGAGATATTCAAAAGGAAGTAGCACGGAGATATTTAGAAATAAACGCTACAGGAATATCAACCGTAACCCAAGTGCAACAAATGATGATGTTGGGTGATCCGGCAGTAAAACTATTTGGTGCACTAAAACCTGATTATGAAACCAATGAGAATTCGCTATACCTTGAATCGTTCGATGGAAAGCCTGTTACGGCTTTAACAGATTCCTTTGCTATAAAGGTGATTGCAAGAAACTTTGGATCGGTAAGTAAAGCGAATCTTGGGGTAAGGGTAACGAGAACATTCAATGATAAGACATCTATAACCTACGACTCTGTCTTTAATTCCCCTGGTTCAATAGATACACTCTCTTTTCTTCTCAAAAGAGAAGAGGGAGTAAGTGGGTATGGTAGGAATCAATTTTTAGTAGAATTAGATTTTGAAAATAAAATTGAAGAACTGAATGAGGATAACAATGTGGCTTTCTTGGAATTATCTATTCCGTTAAGTGGTACCAGAAACTTGTTGCCGAGACCGTTTGGGATCGTTAGCCAGCAAGATGTTGTTCTTAAGTGGCAAAATACTGATCTTCTCTCATTACCCAGAGCGTATAATATTGAGGTGGATACTGTGAACACATTCAACAGTTCATTTTTAAAACAAGCAACACTTGAGGGAAAGGTACTGCTGGAATGGTCAGTCTCATTACTTGAAAAAGATTCACTTGCTTATTACTGGAGAACTAAGTTGGCTGACCCACAACCTGAGGAGAATGAAGAGTGGGCAACCAGTTCTTTTACTTATATCCACAATGGTGATGAAGGGTGGGCACAGGTTCATTTCCCTCAATATCTTGAAAACCCTACTGAAGGATTAATTACAGATCCGGTGGTAAGAGAACTTAAGTTCGAAGAAACCTCTGCTACAGTTTTTGTAAACAACTTTGGAGTAAATCATCCATCACCATCTACTACCTCTTTTAAAATAAATGACATAGAGTATAACCTGGGCACACAAGGGCAACCCTGTAGAAACAATACCATCAATTTCGTTGCCTTTGACAAAACTACTTTAGTTCCTTATGCGGGTATACCATTTATTTTTCAAGATCCTAGAACTTGTGGGAGGGAGCCACAGGTAATTAATAGTTTTAAATTAGCAGAACTGGAAACGGGAGGAAATGATGATTTGCTGAAGTACATTGATAATATTAAGGTAAGTGATTCAGTTGCTATTTTTTCAATGGGTAACGCTAGTTATACTTTATGGCCAGCCAATGTAAAATCAAAACTAGAAGAGCTGGGAATAAGTGGGGCTCAGTTATCATTGCTACAGGATGGCGAGCCGGTAGCGATTTTTGGAAAAAAAGGAGGTACCCCTGGAGATGCAGTAATTGTAAAATCGATTGACACACCAGCAGATGAGCAGGAGCTGCAGGTAAGCAAATCCCTGACAGGGAAGTACAATAATGGTAAAATGGTTTCTGTGTTAGTGGGGCCAGCCAATAGTTGGCAAAACTTTAGTCCGAACGTAAGGCGAACGACTGCTTCAGATAACTACTCATTTGATTTGATTGGAGTAAGCCTTTTAGGGATAGAGACATTACTCTTTTCCAATGTTACGGCAGCCGTTGATCTCTCAGGAGTTGATGCCTCAAGTTTTCCAATGATGAAATTGATTTTATACACTGAGGATGAAGTGGATCAAACACCAGTCCAGCTTCATAATTGGATTGTGAATTATGAGCCGGTGGCAGAGGGAGTACTGTTGTTTAGGGAGGCACTGGAAAACGGTATGGTTTCAGAAGGGAAATTGTGGAAGGCTAGTTATTCATTTTTGAATATCTCTGAAAAGTTATTTACTGATTCGCTGGAAGTGAAGTTTAAAACTTTTAGCAAGGAGCAGAGAGCATCTGAAAACAAACAGATAAATATTATGGCACCCTTACCGGGTGATACAACCCATTTTAGTTTTATGGTTGATACCAATCAAAAGGGAGGACTTAATGATGTGAATGTTTTTGTAAATGACAGAATTCTTCCTGAGCAATACTATGAGAACAATACGCTCGAGCTGCTCAATTATCTTGATGTACAGGTGGATGAGATTGTACCTGTACTGGATGTAACTGTTGACGGAAGGTATGTTGAGGATGGTGACTTTGTTGGAAGCACTCCCTTTATAGTGGCAACGATTTGGGATGAGAATCAATTTATCCCAAAGAAAGATACCCTTGGTGTGCGTGTGTTGTTAAAGCCTCCATGCATAGGAAGTTGTGAGTTTGAATCGATTTACTTTAGTCGTTCGGACATTGAATGGTTTCCGGCAACAGACAACTCGGACTTTCGGATTGAATATAAGCCCGATCTTTTACTTGAGGGTGAATATACATTGAGAGTTGAGATTGCAGATGGTAGTGGTAACATGGCAGTGACGCCATACGAAGTCAGGTTAAAAGTTGACCTGAACACTGCTATACATTTTATTGAACCCTATCCAAACCCATCCACCGATAAAGTATTTTTTGAGTTTGTAGTCTCGGGTAACAGGCCACCGGATTCATACCAATTACAAATCTTTGCTTTAGATGGAAGATTGGTAAGGACTTTCTCCAGAAGTCAGAAAAGTTTGCATGTTGGTCGTAACCAACTCGCCTGGGAAGGTAATGGAAATCAAGAAACGTCACTGAAAGGAGGGATGTACATTTACAAGTTGGGGATAACCATAGATGGAATCCCTCATTTCAGAAACGGTAAAATTATATTAATTCGGTAGTCAGCAATTTATTAATGGGCATGTCCACCAGGACCGTGCACATGTCCGTGTTCTAATTCTTCTTTTGTGGCTTCACGGATGTCAACCACTTCTATTTCAAAGTTTAATGGAACCCCAGCCAACGGGTGATTACCATCAACAGTCACTTCTTCGGCACCTACTTCTGTGATTGTTACTATCTGACCGTTTTGAGTATTGAACTGCATGCCTTTATCCACCTTTTGATCTCCAAATGCTGATTTGGGAACTTTTTGAATGAGCTTATCATTTTTCTCTCCATATCCTTTTTCTGGAGCAATTTTAAGGTCAAGCTGATCTCCGCTTGCTTTTCCTTCAAGTCCTTCTTCCATTCCGATAATTAAATTACCACGGCCATGTAAGTAGTGAAGTGGGTCTTTCCCTGAACTTGAATCCAGGACATTGCCGTTATTGTCTCGAAGTGTGTAATGAATAGATACTACAGCGTCTTTAGAGATTGTCATTTTAAAAAGGTTTAGTGATGTAATAAATTATTGATGTAAAAAAATAATAGAAGGAAAGAAGAGTAAAGGTTAACAAAACTAAGCCTCTTATTATACCTCAAATTTAGGTATTACTATTACAAATTGAAAACCTGATGGATCATAAATACCCAGTTTAACACCATTTTCTTGAAGGACACATTGAATTTTCTTTATGGCCATATTTTACTTATTCTTCTCGAAGATGCGCGTAACCCAATTTGATCAAGAGAGTATTTTGGGCTAGGGTCATTCTTATTGACTCATCTTGTTGACCACACCATACCACAGATTGAGTGACTAAGCCATTTCGAAGGGATGAATTCTTCGTTTAGGATTTCAGTATTGGCATAAAATATTTTGGATTGAATCTATTATTGTTAGTTTAGTTCCATGTCACTTTAAACAGTAGGGGATAAATAAGTTGGTGTCAATTTCCTTACAAAGTATACACCAAATTGAAGTATAAATATTATTCTATTGAAGGCATAATTGAGCTGATGTGGGTTCTTGAATTAGAAACCGAATGAACAATAAATCGAAATGGGGTATAAACAAACATTAAATGCATGAGCAGTAAAGTCAACCTGTCTTCTCTTGGCAAAAAGAAAGTCGCAATTATTGAGGATAATAAAGAGCTTCGGGAGGGATTTGACTTTATTATTAAAAGTTCCAACAAGTATAATATTACTGGCCTTTATGATAGCTACGAAGAGGCCAATTTAAAAATTGCTAAAAATCTACCTGATGTCATTTTGATGGACATTGAGCTTCCTGGTAAAAATGGTGTAGAAGCAACCGCGCTTATTAAAGAAAAGTTTTCACAAGTAGAAATAATTGTCATTTCGGTTCATGACGACAATAACCTTATTTTAGAAGCATTTAAGGCTGGAGCTTCAGGTTATTTGATCAAAGATTTTAATTACACTGAACTCATTCAGGCGATAGATGATGTGCTTTCGGGAGGATCCCCCATGAGTGGCAGTGTTGCCAGGTTGGTGGTGGATCAGTTTCATGTTAATGTTAATTCACCTCTTAGCCATCGTGAAATTCAGGTGTTACAAATGATTTCAAGAGGAATGACTTATTCTCAAATTGCTGAAGAGCTAAGTATTTCCAAAGAGACCTCCAAAGTTCATATAAGAAACATCTATAAAAAACTTCAGGTGAATTCTAAAGCTGAAGCGATTGCATTAGCACAAAGAGAGCGATTTATCTAAAGATATCACTTCTTTATTTTTATTGAATAGATTTTCTTAAAAATTACCTCTACCGTTGCTCGGGGTATTATTCATGCTATGGGTTAGTTGCATAACGCAATACCTTTCACACAGTAGTCTTTTTCTCGAAAAATACTCACAATTGGATTAGGGTCTTTCATACTGGATTCGAAGAAATTTGGAATAAGCAATTGTATGTGCATTGCACATATATTGTGAAACCTAATTACTAATTTAATCTAAAACCTATGAAGAAGTTTTTACTATTATGCTTCTCATTCGTTTTTGTACTCAGTGCCTGGGCGCAAGAGCGAGTGGTTTCTGGGAGAGTTACGGCTGCGGATGATGGCTCGACTTTGCCTGGAGTAAACGTGATTCTGAAAGGAACCGCAAATGGAACGGTTACCGATGTGGAAGGTAACTACCGATTGAATGTACCGTCATCAGGTGGAACATTAGTGTTCTCATTTATTGGTCTTCAAACTCTGGAGGTTGCTATTGGTGAACGCTCAACCATTGATCTTAGTATGGCTGCAGATGTACGTCAACTTACTGAGGTGGTGGTAACTGCTGTCGGTATTGAGCAAAACAAACGAACCTTGGGATATTCTGTTCAGAATGTAAAGGCTGATGACATCGTAAACGCCCGCGAGACTAACTTGCTTAATGCACTTAATTCAAAGGTAGCAGGTGTATCTGTCGTTAGTTCTTCTGGTGCTCCAGGGGCATCTTCTAATGTTAGAATTAGAGGAAATACATCTATTAATGGATCTAACTCTCCATTGTTTGTAGTGGATGGTGTTCCAATTGACAATTCAACAGGCGGACAAGGTAATGGTACTGGTGGAGTTGATAATTCCAATAGAGCAATTGACATAAATTCAAATGACATCGAGTCTTTAACTGTTCTTAAGGGAGCTTCCGCAACTGTTCTTTACGGTATTAGAGCAGCTAATGGTGCTATCATTATTACCACTAAAAAGGGAAAGTCGGGTAAGCCACAAGTTGACTTTAATACAACTTATACACTTGATCAAGTGAATAAGTTACCTGAATTCCAAATGAAATATGCACAAGGCCGACCTGTAGGTGGAGTGAATACTTGGAGAGGACCAGATACGTTCGAAGGTAATAGTTATGGTCCTGCAATTGCTGATCTAGAATTTGATGGCTCAGTTTATCCATTTGACAAGAATGGTAAATTAGTACCAAAAGGTACTGGTAATGGAGTTCCTGCTCGTAGTTATAATAATACGGAAGATTTCTTTATCACCGGACAAACTTGGGATAAAAACATTTCAGTTTCTGGTGGAACCGATAAATCTACGTACTACTTATCTTTTGGTAACTTAAAGACTTCTGGTATTATTCCTAATTCAGAATGGGAGAGAACAACTACAAAACTAACTACTGATACTAAAATAACGGATAAGCTCACCGCAGGAATGTCTGCAACATTCTCCAATACAGGTGGCAGTAGATTACAAAGAGGATCTAATATTTCTGGCGTTGCCTTAGGGTTATACAGAAATACCCCAACCTTTGATGCAGGTAATGGTAAAACGGGGCAAGAGGCCGCTGATGATCCTTCTACTTACGAGTTGCCAGATGGTTCACAAAGAAGTTACAGAGCTGGTATCTATGACAGTCCATATTGGACTGTAGCAAAAAATCAGTTTGATGATAATGTAAATAGAATCATAGGCAATGTTAACCTGAAATATGAAATTACACCATGGTTGCAGGCCACTTATAAGATTGGGTTGGATCATTATACTGATAAAACCAAAGGTTTTGCTGACGTAAAATCAGCTGCATTTCCTACTGGAACAATTGTAAACCTTGATATCAATAGTACTGATATAAACTCTGACTTATTATTTATAGTTAATAAAGACATCAATGAAGACTTAAATCTCAATGCTGTTTTTGGACATAACTATTACACATTTGATTATTATACCGATTTTGCTCAGGGTACTGACTTTGGTTCTCCAGGATTTAGTAATATATCTAATGCCGCAACTGTTACTGCTACTGAAGGCTGGAACAGAAAAAAAATTAATGGTGTTATGGCAGATATTAAATTTGACTATAGAAATTTTCTATTCTTAAATTTAACAGGGCGTAATGACTGGTCATCGACCTTGCCAAGTGATAATAATTCGTTTTTCTATCCAGCTGCAGCTTTAGGGGTTGATGTTACTGAAGCTTTTGGTATCGGTACTAATAGCCCTTTTTTATCTTATGCTAAATTGAGAGGATCATGGGGGCAAGTTGGTAATGATGCGCCTACTTTCGTAACCAGAAGTTACTTTAATTCAGCAACAGCTGGAGGAGATGGATTTATTGCTGGTATTGGTTTTCCTGCCTTTGGAACTAATGCTTTTGAAAGAAGTAATACCTTAGGTAACGATAAGTTAAAAGCTGAATTAACAACTACCTATGAGTTTGGCGGAGAGTTCAAGTTTTTCAATGGACGACTAGGGTTTGATTACACATACTATAATAGTGAAACGGTAGATCAAATCATCAATATTAACATCTCAAATACAACTGGTTTTGGAGGACTTATAGCCAATGCGGGTACCATAGAAAACAAAGGGCATGAACTTTTAATTACAGGTACTCCTGTTAAGGCTGGAGATTTCTCGTGGAATATTGAAGTGAATTTCACTAAATACGAATCGCTAGTGAAGGAGTTGGCGCCTGGTACGGATAGAATATTCCTGGCTGGATTTACATCAGCTTCTTCCAATGTGATTGCCGGTAAACCTTATGGTGCGATCTATGGAAATGCATTTCAAAGAAACGATGAGGGTAAGTTGGTTATTGGCCCGAATGGATGGCCAAATGTTGATCCTGCAGGAGATAAATATTTAGGTGATCCTACTCCAGATTGGATTGCAGGCATTAGAAATACCTTTTCATTTAAAGGTCTGAGCTTATCTGCATTGTTAGACATTAGACAAGGTGGTGATATTTGGAATGGAACCGGAGGCATTTTGAATACTTTTGGAACTTCTAAAAAATCTGGTGATGAAAGGGAAACTAGAGGATACGTGTTTGATGGTGTTCTAGCCGATGCAAATGGAAACCCAACTGAAGGTATCAACAATATACCAGTTGATTTCGCTAATCCTGCAGATGGAGTTGCTGGTAATAAGTGGAACAGATATGGTTTTGGAGGTTTAGTTGAAGAAAACATTCAGGATGGATCTTGGATAAGACTTAGGCAACTTACTTTGGCTTATCAAATACCACCATCAATACTTTCGAAGCTTGGTATATCAAAAGCCTCGTTTTCTGTTCAGGGTAGAAACCTTTGGCTGAAAACTGATTATGATGGGATAGACCCAGAAACTAACTTAACAGGTGCTTCTAACGGTATTGGTTTGGATTATTTTAATATGCCAAATACCAAAAGTTACGGAGCTACTTTAAACGTAACATTTTAATTAATAGCGGATGAATAAATATTTATTATGAAAAATATAAAATATATAATACTTCTGAGTTTGGGCTTGTCACTCTCCATCTCAAGTTGCGAATACGGTGACGAGAATGTTGACCCAACAAGACAGGCCGATGTTAAATTGAACCTGATATTGCCTACTGCTATAACGCAAGCAGCTTATAATCAATCTTCCACAGCAGCTCGATTGTCTGGAATTTTGATGCAACACTTTTCTGGTTTTGATGCACAGCAAAATGATTTGGAGAACTACGTTATTGACGAAAATGCCTTAGATAATTTTTGGAATTTTGGTCTCTATGGTGGCGTGATGAAGGATGCTGTGGTGATGATTGAAAAGGGAACTGAAGAAGGGCAACCTTACTATGTAGGTATAGCCAAAATATTAATGGCAAATGCATTGGGTACAGGGACTTCAATATTTGGCGATATGCCCTATACAAAGGCTTTCTTAGGTACTAAAGACCTAAAGCCTGCCTATGACTCCCAAGAATCCATTTACAATTCCATTCAGACACTCTTGACTGAAGCCATCACTGAATTAAGCAAGCCAGCTGTTGCTGGTGGGCCAGCAGCAGGTTCTGATTTGATTTTTAAGGGTGATGCTGCCAAATGGATTGCAACTGCACATGCACTTAAGGCTCGCTATTTTATGCATCTGCAAAAAGTGAACAATAGCAATGCTTCCAGTGCTTTAGCTGAAATTGCCAGTGCTTTTACAAGTTCAGCCAATCAACCTGATTTTAAATGGGATGCCGCTTCTGCATTTTCAAATCCATATGCCTTGTTTGGTAGAGGACGTCCGAATACATTGGTAATTAACCAAGGTTTTGTGACTAAATTGGCTGGGGACCCTCGTTTGAATTTGATTACCGATGGTACATCCTTCTATACAACCGCTACCGGCTTATTTTGGACAAAAAACACAGCTCCTAGTCCTATAATTTCTTATACTGAATTGAAATTTATTGAAGCGGAAGCCTTGGCAAGAACAAGCTCCCTGGCCGCTGCACAAACTGCCTTCGTAGCAGCAGTTCAGTCTAGTATGAATTATATGGGTGTTAGCAGTGCAAATGCTGCGACTTACATTGCAGGTTTACCTGATTTGACTTCAATGTCTGTTACAGGTGCTATATCAGCGATTATGGGTGAAAGTTATAAAGCATTGTATGGTCAGGCTGAGCTGGAGGTTTGGGTTAATTATAGGAGAACGGGCTTTCCAGCGCTTACGCCTAATCCAAATGGAGTCAAAGGAAACAACCCAAGTGGTGCAATTCCTAAAAGAATAACGTATGCTCAAAATGAAAGGATTACAAACGCTGAAAATTTAGCAGCTGCGATAGCAAATCAGGGGGCAAACAATAACCTGGATGTTCCTTTATGGGCGTTCAAATGATAATTATTGATTAGAATATTTTATTTATTGATATGATTATAAATATGAAGAACATATTCAAAAGTGGATTCTTATCACTGGCATTGATGCTTATAATTAGTGCCTGTGGTGACGAACCTTACGATGTTGCAGATGGCGGTTCATTAGGCGCTATTATGGCACCTGTTACTGATGTTACTTTTTTAGGAGGCATATCTACCGGTGTTGATGTGGCTTTAAATAAATTTGCTAATGAAGGAGTAACTGTTACTGCAGTAAATGTCACGAAGCAGTTGTTGACTACTGGTGGAAATTCGGATCCGGTTAAATACGCAATTACGGGAGATACATTTACTCAGACCGTCTCTGAATTGTATGCCGATGTACCGGTAGGAGGTGTTGTTCAAAGCAATTCTACCTTGACCCCAGGTGATAAATGGGAATTATCGTATAGTATGTCTTTGGCGGATGGTCGTACCATGGCTATTGGAACAAAAACTAAAATTACTTTTCTATGCGCACCCTATCCGGGTGTTTGGACTATAGAGATGCATGATTCCTTTGGTGATGGTTGGCAAACCAATGACGGTAATGGTGGAAATGGAATTCAGATTACCCTGAATAAAACAACTGTGTTAGAGGTGGGATTATGCAGCCCTTATCAGCCAAGTCCTTTTACTTGTACACCTGGTGTTTCGAATGGAACGGCAACCATTACAATCCCTAATGGAACACAAGAAGCATCCTGGTTCTTCCCAGGAGATAGGTGGGGCGAAATTTCATTTGAAATTTATGGACCAACCGGAGCCTTAGTTTTTGCTAGTGGTGCTCCGGGTGCTCAGGGTGCTGGAATTTTACCTGTAATTCTTTGCGCTCCATAAATTGGATAAATGATGTTGAACATTAACCTCATCATTTCAGCTGGAACCATTCAGTTGAACTTGTGCAATGAATAAAAGTAGGGGTTAAGACGTAGAAAGCCATCCGGATAGTTCGGATGGTTTTTCTTTTTTCTTGAATAAGCATGTATAAAGCGCAAATAAAAAAAGTGATAGCACCTTGTCAAGGGTGAATTATTTATTGGGAGGTACTTCAATCAAAACAGTGGTTAACAAGTATAGCATATGAAGACAATCAGAGAATATTCATTAGCTTTTGTACTTGCATCGTTCTTGTTGGTGTCGGGGTGCGATTCGGAAACTAAAACAATTGTTTGTAACTGCGAAGGAACATTGACAATGTTTGAGAATTATAGAGGCATTGTTGCCTTTAGTAGAACTGATCAGTTTATTATTGTTTCAGATCAGCTAGGATTTGTTGTCCCTTGCGAGGGATTTGATTCTGCCATGATGATTGATGGTGAAAAGATTATATTCTCAGGAACCTACATTTCAAACTGCACCGAATATAATACCTCATACGGCATTAACACATTTAATGTTCAATTGTCAAGCATTGAGCGTTCAGATACTATTTACAGCAAACCGCCCTTAAAAATTGAAATAATTAAATCAGAAGACTATGGTTACCCAGTTGGATTCGGTTATCGCTTGGAATATAAAAATACCTTTAAAATTTTACAGCCGTTTTTGCCTGGGGTCGGAGGATTCGTTCCGTTTTCGACTAGTGCGGATGCATTTAAGATAGCTGTCAAAACAGGTTATCGATTAAGTAAAATAAATGACTTGCCATCAACCCCGTTTACTGACCTTTACTATTTACGAATTATTAATTAGTCACATACACGAGAAATTAATATTCAGTTGGACTATCAAACCCACTCAATAAGGTAACTATTCAAGCCGTTGTAACTTATTTTGACAGCGGAGGCGCTTGCGCTTCACCTGAAAAACAACAAATGCATGAAAGATCTTAAATGTCTTGTACTTCTAATGATACTTTTGGGATTCACGATCTCATCCTCAGCACAATCATTTATTTCAGAAGTTGAAATATTTGGTGGTACATCTCACAGTTATCTTAGGTGGGACTTCCCATACAGGCAAAACTTGAATTTATCATTCGTAGGTGGAATTGGTGTAACTCACATTGTTAGAGAACGAATCGAAATTGATGCCAAAATTATGGTTGAGGAAAAAGGTTTCCAAACTGATTATGTAGAGACGCTTTTTGATGCCAATAACAATGCAATAACATCACGATATATTCAATCTGGTCAACTAAGGTATACAACACTAGTCCTTATGCCTAGGATATTATTGGACAATAGAAATCATTTTTTTACTGGTATAGGATCTTATTTTTCATTGTTGAATAGAGCGAGCGAAACCAGTGGAAAGGTTTTCAATAGATGGGTCTCAGTTCTCATTCAATCATACAGAAACCACTAAAAACTTTAGATCGTTTGACTTTGGTATTTCTGCTGCCATTGGGTACAAAAGGCCTTTGGGTACTAAGTTTGGAATAACAAGTCAACTCTTCCTGAATTGGGGACTCACCAATATTTCAGACCTTCCACTTAGTGCCACTAAAATTAGAAACGTTTCAATGTCACTTTTAATTGGACTAAACATAAATTAACGAACCATGAAACTTATAAAAAAAAATCTCGTACTGGCCGTAATCTCGTCCGGTTTTTGTTCTCAAGCGCAACCAATAATCACTTCACAAGTTGGTGCGCTAACTCTGGTCTGCCCTGGGGCCCCAATTAGGTATGAGATAAATTCTTCGGGATCTAGTTTTTGTCAGGTGAATTGGACAATTACAGATGGATCTGGGAGCTACCAGTTTGGAAGTACTAGTACTTCCTCTATAATTTTTATTTCATGGGACGATCGAAAACCAAACAAAGTTACCCTTCAGGCGGTTATCCAGTACTTTGATCCGAATGGTTCGGGTTCGTGCGCCAGTCCGGAAACAATTACACGCACCTTTACCCACGTCCTTCGTTCAGTATTTGGAGAAACGATTACAGCGGGGACACTTCCTGCAGTTCCTTATTGTAATACATCAGCAGTAAATGTCTTGGTGAATCATATGTATATACAAAATACTGGGGGCATTGCCGAGCCCCCATTGGCCGAAGTGAATAACTATCAATGGATTCTGCCTACCGGCTGGAAAGAAGTAGGAGGGGCATCTGGAACGGTTTATACTAACGCAAATGCAATTGCGATAGAACCGATCAATCCAAGTGGAAATTGCTCCGCAGGAGGGAATATTTTGGTGAGAGGAATAGCAGGCCTAACCAGCTGTGCAGGACTATTGGTAAGTCAGAGCTATCAAAAAACAATTCCACTTAACAGGACACCATCTTTTACAATATCCGCTTCTGGTGGATATACTGGCCAACAGCAGTGTGGTCAAACAACCCCAGTAACTTTTTCAGTTCCCGCTCAATCCTGTGCCTCAAGTTACACATGGAATTTCCCATCCGGCTGGAGTGGATCATCCACCTCTAACTCCATTGTATTAACTCCAAGTGGAGGCGCAAATGTGGCAGGTTCAATCACTGTGACGACAAGTGTAAACAATGGATTATGCACGTTAGCTTCACCACAATTTACTATTTCTTATAGCAATCCCACACTTTCAATATCAAGTGGTAGTCCTGTATGCACAACCGGAAGCACTTTTACACTGAACAACGTTCCTCCAGGTTCATCTGTTAGCTGGCAAGCAAGCCCGTCTTCATTATTTAGTAGCAGCTCTGGGAGTGGAGCAAGTGCATTCTTGACTGCTCTTTCATCAAAAAGTAGTGGTGCCGGAGATATTACCTTTTATGTCAGTAATCCAGGATGTAACCTAAATGCAATAGTGCCTGGCTCTCTTTGGGTGGGTAAGCCTTCAGGTGTTATTACTAATCCCACAGGTGTACCAGCCGTTGAGGCCAATTTAGGTAGCTGGGTTGTATTTTGGGCTATAATAACATAATGAAGGTCTGTTCGGAAAATAAAGGAATTTCATGGTATCAAGAAAGAATCGTAGATGCATCAAGTGCTAATCTGGGATTGGTAATTTTATTTTTTTTGACTTGCATAACTTCGCTTTATGCATTCGGACAGAATGGCTTTGCGCTTTCAGCCCCAGTGATTTACAGCAAAGTTGAAGCACCAAATAACTGGAGTCCTCCAACTGCTGTCAATCGACTAAATCAATTCAATGGGACATCAATAGGATACGGGATAAATTTGAATTACTCGTTTCGACCAACTTTTATTACCAAAAACCAACATTTCTTTTTGAATATTGGAGCTGGTTATTATAATCAACGATTCGACTTAGAAAGGCCATTCGATTATGTCTCGCCACTGCTGCCCATATTCTATACTGATTTATACTCTTACTATTGCTGGCAATTGTCAGCAGGATTAACTTACAATTATCCGCTGTCCAAAAATTATTTTCTGTCAGGTAATTTAAGTTATAACAAGCTAAATTCATTTCGACAGGAATATACCCCAACTTCTAACCACGGTTATGGTGAACTAACTCAAGTCAATCATAATCGAATAGATTTTGGTAACACTCTAGTCCTTGCAATCGGCCTTAATAGGAACTTAGGAAATGGATTTTTACTAGGACTAAATGTTTTGGTGCCTTTGTATATTCGTTGGCGTAATGATAAAATCTTTAAAGATGACCCAACGGAATTTTCACATCCAAAATTTAGTTTGGGCTCCAGCATAAGTATAACCTATCGTTTAAAAAATATTTAACTTCTAAAACATGAAACATGAGACCAATTTTACTTCTGACCTTGTTCCTTGCCTCTTTGAATTTTGCAAAGGCGCAAGTAAAAACAAATTTTAACAATGCTGAGGTAATAACTGCCAAGGGAAAATTCGATAAAAATTATCTGACAAAATCACCTCACACAATCCCAGCCAAGGATATCAAGGCTCTCCTTGAAAGAGAATCTCTAGAGAATAAATCCGGAGAGCCGAAACCGTTTAAGATTGCTGAGGCCGTAAAAGTTGATATTGATGTTGTAAAAGAGGCTGCATGGGTGGAGGAAGTAGGATTTGCACATGGAAAATATACTATTGTTGCAAGTGGCGCAAAATCCATCAGCGCAAACTTCGATCGATTCAAACTTCCAAGGGGATCGGAATTGTATGTTTACAGTGCGAATGGAGAGATGATCACTGGCCCCGTAACAGAGAATGAAAACAATGAGAATAATTTTTGGGGTACATGGGTCTATAAAGGCGAGGCGCTAACAGTTGATTTTAAAACCCCTATTGAAAGTAAATCAGAAATCAAACTTCATATCTCAAGCATAGCTTATGGATACAAAGAACTTTATGTCAATAATTTTGGGGAGTCTGCCGCTTGTAATATAAATGTGTTATGCATACAGGGTAATGGTTGGGAAAACGAGCGAAATTCAGTAGCTCTGATATTGGATGCCAACAGCATAGCATTGTGTACCGGAGCATTAATCAACAACACCTGTAATTTTAACACACTAAATTTTTTAACCGCAAATCATTGTTTTGATGGGAACCCTGCAAATTGGAAATTTACTTTTCAAGCTTGGAGCTCAACTTGCAATCCATCCCAAAATGCCAACGGAGTTACCTTAAACGGTTCTACTTTAAGAGCGCGTAATGCAGCTAGCGATTTTTGTTTAGTTGAATTAAACCAAATGCCCCCTGCAAATTCAAATATCACGTTTGCTGGATGGAATAGGAATCCCGCTGCTGCCTTAAATACGGTGGGAATTCACCATCCTGCTGGGGACGTTATGAAAATTGCAATTGACGCAAATCCCCCTGTAGCTGTGGCATGGTTTACAGGGGCGACAAACCATTGGAGGGCTCATTTTCAACAAGGGACTGTCCAGCCTGGATCATCTGGATCTCCACTATTTGATCAAAATCATAGAATAATTGGCCAACTACACGGAGATCAAAATAATCAAGGAAATTACTGCACTCAACAAATCGGTGAATATGGTAGATTTGATGTTTCATGGGTGGGGGGTGGAACGAACGATACAAGACTAAGTAACTGGCTTGATCCAAATAATACGGGGGCATTGACTACAGACACTCGAGGAAATGAAATAACAGGACCTGCACTTGTTTGTACAACTGCAAACTATACTTTTGATGGGCAAGTAACATGGTCATCGAGCAATCCAAATGGATTAAACATTAATTCCACAACGGGGGCAGCCACACGCGTTAACAAATTCAATGGTCAGGTTACCATTACGGCAACTATAAATAGTGGTTGTGGAGGCGTAAATGTTGATAGGACTATCTGGGTAGGTAAACCATCAGGTGTTATCACCAATCCCTCAGGTGTGCCAGCTGTTGAGGCGAACATAGGCAATTGGGTTGTATTATGGGCAACCTCAACTCCAGGTGCCACAACCAGTTCGCTAAATTGGTGGACCAATAATGCAGCGGCTCTTAATTTAAATGTAGGTTATGGAAATTGTTCGGTGGAATGCTTACAAGCAGGTTATAACTTTATCTATGTAACTTCCAGCAATGCCTGTGGTACCAATTTGGTTCGTCAAATACCGATCAGCGTTACATCTGGCGGTTGTCAAAATCCACCTTGCAATCCCATGTTCGTATCCCCGAACCCCTCATCCTCATATTTCGAAGTAAGCCTTGATTTGACACGTGAAGAATATACGAAAGGGTACGATGTTAAACTATATGATAGCAACCAAATGAATTTGGTATATCAAACTACCTCTACCGAACCGATAATAAGGATTGAGACATTGAGCCTCAAAAAGGGGATGTATATACTACAAATGACGACCTACAAACAGGTGATTACAGACAGGGTTTTAATTGAATGATTTATTGAGGCTCAAGCTTAGATTGACGAAAGATATTAAATGCCCTATCCTTCTAGTGATACTTTTGGGATTCACGATCTCATCCTCAGCACAATCATTTATTTCAGAAGTTGAAATATTTGCAGGGCCATCATTACTTTCTATTCGAGATAACAATCAATATAAGAAATATGGGGAGATTAAGATTGGGTATTCCTTTGGAGCAGGATTGGTTCATAAAATCAGCAAAGTTGGGCTGTCAATACCCTGATAGGTTTTGAGAGAAAGGGATATAACAAGAACCATTATAAAAAGGATCCCCCTCTTTTGCCGAATGACCAATTACCTATAGAGAATATCTAAAAATTCGACTATTTTGACTCTTTGTAATTTTTAAAGAATCTTTACAAGGAGTGAGACAAAAGGAAGCTAAGTATCAATTCGAAGCGGTGTTTAATCATGCCACAATTGGAATGATTATAGCCGATTCAGAAGGGAGAATCACACAGTTCAATCGGTTTGCCGAAACACAGTTTGGTTATTCTGAAGAAGAGGTCATTGGCGAATCAATAGAGATGCTGCTTCCAGTAGAGATGAAAGAGCGGCATATCCATCATCGTGACCAATTTATCAAAGCTCCATCCAATAGAGCAATGGGAGCGGGTAGAGATTTATTCGCAAAACGAAAAGACAACACAGTATTTCCTGTTGAGGTCAGCCTGAGCCATTTTAAGAAAGAAGAGGAGAGCTTTGTAATCGCATTTATTATAGATATCTCAGTAAGAAAAAAAAATGAAGCAGAGCTAGCGGAGTCCACAGAGAAGATAAAAATAATAAACACTGAGCTGGAGGAAAAGATAGACAGCAGAACCAAAATGCTGCGTGAGACCTTAGCAGAACTGGAGGCATCCAAAGAGAATTTGCATAAGGCGTTAAAAAAAGAAAGAGAATTAGGAGATCTTAAGTCCAGATTTGTAACCCTGGCCTCGCATGAGTTTAGAACTCCTTTAAGTACGATTTTGTTGTCAGCATCTTTAATAGGAAAATATACTTTAGAAGAGGAGGATGTAAAAAGACAAAAGCATGTTGACCGGATAAAAGAAGCAGTTAACAATATGCGTGACATTTTAGAAGACTTTCTGTCTTTAGGAAAATTGGAAGAAGGACAGGTGGATGTCAATATGGAATTACTATCCAATGAAGAACTAAAAGAAGAGCTCTATAAGGTGGTAAATAGTATGGAGCAGCTTCGTAAAGATGGGCAAAAAATCAACTTTGAGTGTAATGCAGATGCTGTAAAAGTCGACAAGAAGCTAATGGCAAGTGTTCTCTCCAACCTTCTTTCCAATGCAATAAAATTCAGCCCGGAGAACTCGAAAATTCAATTGAAATGTGAAATGAGTAATAATGTATTTCGTTTTATGGTAAAAGATGCTGGAATTGGCATATCAGAGGAGGACCAGCAACATCTATTCGAACGATTTTTTAGGGCTCAGAATGCATCCAATATACAAGGTACTGGGTTGGGCTTAAATATTGTATCCAAATACCTGGAGTTGATGGGGGGTAAAATAAACTGTAAAAGTGAGATAAATGTTGGGACTACCTTTTACATAGAAATTCCGCAATAATCCGTTTTACTTTTGCTAATCTTGTATTAGTGGAATAATATTTCTTTATGAAAAACATTCTGATCATCGAAGATAACCTGGAGGTAAGGGAGAATACGGCTGAGATCCTTGAATTGGCCGGCTACAAGGTGTTTACAGCAGAGAACGGTAAAATTGGAGTAGAAGTAGCCATTGATGAGAAGCCTGACCTAATTGTATGCGATATTATGATGCCTGTGCTGGATGGCTACGGGGTGCTTCATTTGCTCAGTAAAAACCCCGAAACCACAACTATCCCATTTATTTTTTTAACTGCAAAAGCAGAGAAAAGCGACTATCAAAAGGGGATGGAAATGGGTGCGGATGGGTATATTTCTAAACCTTTTGATGACACTGAGCTTCTTAATGCAATCGAAACAAGGTTAAGAAAGAGTGAGATTCTGAAACGAAGCTATACTCATGACCAGGCGGGTGTAGATAGTTTTATTGATTCAGTAAAGTCAAGTACCAATATAAAATTGCTGTCAGACGGTTATGAGGTGGCTAAGTTCAAGAAAAAGCACTCCTTGTATTCTGAAGCAGGATATCCCCGGAATTTGTTTTTTGTAAAATCCGGAAAGGTAAAAACCTATAAAATCAACGAGGATGGCAAAGAGTTGATTATTGAGGTAAGCAGTACTGGAGACTTTGTAGGCTATACACCTATTTTGGAAGATACTATTTACAAAGATGCTGCTGAAATATTGGAGGATGCTGAGGTAATGATCATTCCTCGTGAGGATTTTGTTAACCTGATTAGCTACGATAGTCAGGTAGCTGGCCAGTTTATCAAACTGCTTGCAAAAAATGTTAGAGAAAAAGAAGATCGGTTGCTTAGTCTGGCATATAACTCTGTGCGTAAACGTGTCGCTTCCGGTTTGATTGAAATATTTGACAAGTTCAAAGGGGAGACGCAAGAGGACACCAGAATAAAAATATCACGCGATGATTTGGCAAGAATCGTAGGCACTGCAACAGAATCTTTAATCAGGACCTTAAGCGATTTTAAAAGCGAAAAATTGATAGATATTGAATCTGGTAAAATACTTATCCTCCAGGAAAACAAGTTGAGGTATTTGTCCAATTAGTGGTTATTCATCAGTTCGGCTTCATGGTTCTGTCTTTCCAATGACCAATCTTCGGTTAATGAAGTTTCGATCCACATGGAGCCGGATTTGCGGTAAACCAGGCACAATATTCCTGTTTTTTCAAGAACTATAGCTTTTAGCTGGGCTACGGTGGTGGAAGGGCTCAGATTTACAGAAATAGAATCTTTACTCAGTGGAAAGTTAGAAGCCAAAAGGGGGCCTGTTTTGTAATTCTTGCTATCAGAAGGATTTAATAGAGGTTTGAAAAACTCAATTTTTAAGAATGGAAAGAGCGTTGTGAAATCTTTCTGAAAACCACCTACTGATTTACCTTCATCAATTTTTAGAACCGGCATTTGACTGAATACTAACAATGCATTTTAACCTATTCTCCCAAAGTTAACTACACACTGGCCGCATTTTAATGATTGCTGTCAAGTTGGGCTATGATAAAAATCACTTCATCATTAGGACTTACAATACACGCCCTAAAGTTGCTGCGAGACCTGTTGCGAACATCCCTAAAATGGAACCCTTACTTTTTACTTTGGACACTAGTTTGGTTTCTATCACAAATGTTCTGCGATCATGATATTTTCTATTCCCCTAATCATAGCATCTGGATTAAAGGAAATCGAGTCAATACCACACTCGACAAGAAACTTAGTATATTCCGGATAATCACTTGGAGCCTGACCACATAGCCCCACTTTTACACCGGCATTCTGCGCAGCGTCTATAAGGTGCTTGATTTGCGTTTTAATGGCTTCATTATTTTCATCAAATAGGTTGCTGACAATTGCTGAATCGCGATCCAATCCCAGTGTGAGTTGTGTTAAATCATTAGAGCCAATGGAAAAGCCATCAAAAAGTGCGGCAAACTCTTTAGCCAGAATGATATTGCTGGGTATTTCAGCCATTACGTAAACCTCTAGTTTGTTTTGTCCCTGAACCAAACCATTTTTTTTCATTTCTTCTAATACTTTCTCTCCTTCCTGAATTGTTCTGCAAAAGGGGATCATTACCTTAACGTTGACCAGCCCCATATCATCTCTTAACTTTTTGATGGCTGCACATTCCAATGCAAATCCATCTCTATATCTTTCGTTGTAATACCTACTAGCCCCTCTGAATCCCAACATGGGATTTTCTTCTTCCGGTTCAAATGGTTTTCCACCCAGTAATTTTGCGTACTCATTTGATTTAAAATCACTCATTCTAACAATAACATCTTTTGGATAGAAGGCGGCTGCAACCAAAGCAAGGGACTCTGCAAGGGTATCAATAAAAAATTGTTTTTTGTCTTTATAATGCCTGGTGAGCAAGTCTATTTTACTTTTGTCTGAATCATCCATTAGCTCATTATATTTTACCAATGCCATCGGATGTACCTGTACGCTATTGTTGATGATAAACTCCATCCGCAGCAAGCCAACACCTTGATTGGGGTAGCTGGCGTGAAACAATGCTTTCTTAGGATCCGCCAGTATCAGCATGGGTTTTACCCTGGTGTTCTTCAGGTGTTCAAGGGATGTTTCCTTTACTTTCCATTCCAACTTTCCTTCATAAACAAACCCTTCATCACCACTTGCGCAGGACACTGTGATGAGCTGATTGTCTTTCAACTTTTGCGTTGCGTAAAGTGTGCCCACCAGGGCGGGTATGCCAAGTTCGCGGGCAACAATAGAGGCGTGACTGGTTCGACCACCTTGGTTTGTAACAATACACACCGCTTTTTTAAGCAATGCATTCCAGTCAGGGTTGGTTATGTCTGCAACAATAATATCGCCTTGTTTTACTTTTTTACTATCAGCAAGACTTTCTACAATTGTTACTCTACCACTAACAATAGATTGACCAACCGCTTTGCCGCTTACAATTGGCACAGCATCTGTTTTTAGAGTGTATTCTTTTAGGGTTATTGATTTCTGTTTTGCATGTATGGTTTCGGGGCGCGCCTGTACAATAAAAAGTTGATTATTTAATCCATCTTTTGCCCATTCTATGTCCATTGGCATTTTGTAATGTTTCTCAATTTGATAACACCAATTTCCCAATTGTTCTATTTCTTTAGGAGTTAGCACATATTGATCTCTTAAATGAAAAGGGGTTTGCTTCCATTCTGTAGATCCATGTTCATTATAGACAACCATTTGTTGTTTGGAGCCCATAGTTCTGTATACGAGACTTTTCCTGTTTTGCTCAAGCAAAGGTTTTAACAGGTAGAATTCATCTGTATTCACTGCTCCTTGTACAACGCTTTCCCCCAATCCCCAGGCACCTGTAATGTAGATTAGATTCTTATTGCCGTTTTCAGGTTCAATGGTGAATGCTACTCCTGCACAACTTTTGTCAGAGCGTACCATCAACTGTATTCCCACTGATAGCCCCACCTGATCATGCTTAAAACCATTGTCGATTCGGTATTTAATAGCCCTGTCATTATACAAAGAAGTGTAACACCCCATTACAGCTGTGTATAATTGATCTATGCCCCGTACATTCAGAAATGAATCATGCTGACCAGCAAAACTGGCTTCTGGTGAATCTTCTGCTATTCCACTACTGCGTACAGCAAAAGTAACCTCCTCCCCATAGGTACTGATGATCTTTTGATAAGCCGATTGTAATGATGCTTTGACGTCAGTTGGTAATGTGGCCTTGCTTACAATGTCTCTGCAATAGTTTCCAATTTCTGATAAATTATCCATAGAGGATAATTCAAGTGAACTAAGTTTGACTTCGAGGAGTTCTCCCAGCTTATTCGAATCTATAAATTTTACGAAGGCATCAGCGGTAAGGGCAAACCCATCAGGGATATTGATATCATATTGAGACAGGCTTTGAATCATCTCACCAAGAGATCCATTTTTACCTCCAACTAGAGGAAGATCCCTCATCGTTATTTTTGAAAACGGAATTATATAATTCATTGGATTCTATTTTAAGGGAGAGTAAAATACAGAACTATTCACCACGGTGAGATGATAACCATCAAGACACCGAATGATAAAGGTCAATTTTGAATGCTTGATGTACCTAAAAGCACCGACCAGGTTTTCAGTTTTGGCGAGTTATCAACGATAAGCTTGGCGATGGCAAGAAAAGGCACAAATAGAATCATGCCTGCAACACCCCAGATAATGCCACCAACAACGATTGCACTAATTGTAGCTAAGGCATTGATTTTCAATTTATTGCTAACAGCAAGTGGAAATATTAGGTTGGCTTCCAGGTATTGAACAAGGGAGAACAAAAAAACAACCCCTATTGGATACCAAATTGAATTGTAAGTGATCCATGACATGGTCATGGGTAAGAGTGCCCCAACCATAATACCGACATAAGGGATGAAGGTAAGAATGGCCGCAGTATAGCCGAAGAAAATAGCATGAGGTACGCCCAATACAAGTAATCCAACACTGTTTAATGTACCTACAGCAAGGTAAACAATACCCATACCTTTAATGAAGTTGTAATAGGCCGTAATGGTTTGACTGAGAACAGCTTTGATGCCTACTCGGCTTTCTATCGGGAAAATCATATACAAGGCCTTCACCAGCCTTTTTCTGTAAAAAAGTATAAGTGTTGAGTATATGGGAACCAGAATAAGCAAAACTGCAGATAGACTATAAGTGGATATCAAATGCCGAATAAGAGTAAACAAATTACCACTAGATTGATTGAGAATTTGGGTGAGGAGCTCATTTTGCCGTATACGACTAACACCAAAAGTGGTGAATATATAGCCGCTGAATTGTTCGATAACTTCGAGGAGTTTTACTTTGATTACGGGCCACTCTGAAATGAAGGTAGTAAACTGATATACCAATAGGAGGATTATTGCGGCTCCAAAAAGAATAACAACCGACATACTAAAAAGTATCGAAGCCATTCTGTTAATTGATTTGCCTTCCAGCCACACACAAATGGGGTAGAGTACGAAACTAATCAGGACAGCAAAACTTAATGGAATAAAAAATGTGCGTCCGAAATACAGGATTACGGATCCAAAAAAAACAGCTTGTAAAGCGACCAGATAACTATTGTTCCCTTTTGGAAGTGAGCGCAGTCCCATTTGATTGATAATTATAATTTTTTTTTAAGAAAAGGAATCAATAGCCTTGGATATTCCATGACTTTCAGATTTCAAAATATGAACAGTACGATTGTGCATATTAAAACGACTGACCCCATTATTCTATGATAACAGTAAGTCAGGTGAATGATAAAAGTCAGTAAATAATTGATAAAAGTGTACTTATTTGAGGTGTCTATCTTTTAATACATCGCTTCTTTTAATTCCCCAATGAAACAAACAGAATTTGTCACATTGAAAGCTGATGAGGTAATCAGAGAACTGAGATCTTCATCGAACGGACTTACAAGCAGTGAGGTACAGGAGAGAAGAGATCAATTTGGATTGAATGAACTGCCTGATCAAAAGCAAAAATCCAAATTCATTCTGTTTATAACGCAATTCAAGAGTTTATTGGTGCTCGTACTTTTCTTGGCAGCTCTTATTTCTTTTGCTACAGGAAATATGACAGATGTCTTCGTTATCCTTGCGGTAGTATTTATTGATGCCTGTATTGGATTTTTCCAAAACCAGAGAGCAGAAAAGGCCATAGCCTCATTGAAGAAATTGATTGTAACCAATGCTAAGGTATTTAGAGACGGTCAGAAAGTTTTGATACTTGCCCGTGAGCTGGTTCCTGGTGATATTATTGAAGTAGAGGAGGGTGATGCAGTGCCGGCTGATGCAAGACTTCTCGTGGCCATGAATTTAAGAGCCAGCGAAGCATCATTAACTGGTGAATCTATTCCTGTTTCTAAGATTGCTGAACCTTTACCGCAGCAACTGGTGATTTCTGAGAAGAAAAACATGTTGTGGAAGAGTACTTTTTTGACATCTGGGTTTGGTAAGGCTATTGTAATTGGTATTGGGACGGATACTGAGATTGGAAGGATAGCCACATCATTGAGTGAAATTAAAATTGAGCAATCCCATTTTAAAAAGAAAATTGACAAGCTGGCAACTCAAATGGGTTTAGCGTCAGTTATAGGGGCAGTGATGCTATTTTCAATTGGTTATTTGGCTCATAATATGGAGTTAGATGAATTGTTATTGACTGCTGTAGCAGCCATGGTGTCTATTATACCGGAGGGTCTTCCATCTATTATTGCCATTGTATTGGCTATCGGAGCGAATCGTATGACCAAACGCAAGGCGATTGTCAGGGAGTTGACGGCAACAGAAACCCTCGGGGCAATATCCACAATTATTACTGACAAAACTGGCACATTAACGGAGAATGCACTTACAGTAAGGAAATTATATACAAAGCGCGAAGGTGAATTTGCGATCACTGGAGAGGGGTGGTTTCCTGTAGGTAACTTCATCCGGAATAATCGTGTGCTGGAAGTGATTACGGATAATTCGTTAGCTCAATTAATACGGATTTCTAATCTATCCAATAATTCGGCCATTCAGCACAATGGAGGAAAAAATAAGTATGAATTAATAGGCGATCCGACCGAAGGCGCTTTGCTTGTATTATCAAAAAAGGCACAATCCAATTTTGGCATGAGCTTTCCCTTCACTACTAAAATGGATTTGCCATTTAATTCACTACAAAAATTTCGTGCAACACTGGTCGAAAGCAATGGGGAGAAACAATTACTGGTGGTTGGTGCTCCTGAAAAAATATTGAGTCTTTCATCCTATCAGATGAATGGAGATGAAATTGAGACAATGTTGCCAACAGATACAGACCTGTTGCAAAATAAAATTCAGTTATGGGCTTCTGATGCTCTTCGGGTGATTGGTTTAGCGTATAAACAGATGCCTTCCGACTGCAATCAGATAAGTGAAAAGGATGTTAAAGATTTAGTGATGGTTGGCTTGGCGGGTATCATTGATCCACCTCGTGCAGGTGTAAGGGAAGCTGTACAGCAATGTCATCAGGCAGGCATTCGGGTGATAATGGCCACGGGTGACCATATTAATACAGGTATAGCAATTGCCAAATTGGTAGGAATCGTAGATGATAAAATACCGGAAACAACAATTGCTTTGACAGAAGACCAGTTACTCAGATTGAATGAACATGAGTTTGATGAAGCCATTATTGGAGTAAATGTACTGGCCAGACTTAGTCCTGCAATGAAACTAAAAATTGCAGAGCGGTTGCAGGCGATGGGACAATTGATAGCTATGACTGGTGATGGGGTAAATGATGCGCCAGCTTTGCGGAAGGCAGATGTAGGAATTGCCATGGGAATAATGGGTACTGACGTGGCCAGGGATGCAGCTAAAGTGGTGTTGGCTGATGATAATTTCTCCACAATAGTCAGTGCCATAGAGGAGGGTAGAATTGTTTTTAACAATGTGAGGTTGGCTACTTTTTACCTGGTTACCACCAATTTAGCCGAGATTACCACGTTAATTGTAACTGTGTCATTGGGCTTACCCATTCCATTAACAGCTATTCAGATTCTATGGTTAAATCTGGTGACAGATGGACTTGGGGATATGGCCATAGCAGCTGAGCGCGGCCATGGTGATGTTTTAAAAGAAAAACCTTTAAAGAAGGATGAAAGAATTCTCAGTATATCTGTTTTGCCTTTTTTGTTAATTAATGTTTCTGTTATGTGTGGCTTATCACTTGCAGCTTATTTTTACTATTTACCTGTTGGAATAGAGGCTGCCCGGAGTGCCGTTTTTATTATTATGTCTTTCACCCAATTATTTAATATGTACAATATGCGATCATTGAAGGAGTCTGTGTTTACTATTGGGCTCTTTAGCAACAAATATGTTACTATTGCATGGATATCATCAGCTTTGCTTACGCTCATGATCATTGAAGTACCGTTTTTTAGTGGACTATTCAATTTTCAAAAACTTCCTTATTCAGAGTTTTTAATACTCGTACTCCTTTCTATTAGTGTATTGGGTATAGGAGAGATTTATAAATGGGTAAAGAATAAAAGCAATTATAAAATGAGTTATTTAAACTTGACTAATGCAAACACTTATTAAATCAGTGCATTTCACCGCACGCCCTGAACTTGAAGAATATACGCGAGATAAGATTGAAGGCTTAAGTAAGCTGAATACCAAAATAATCAGAGCGCATGTAACGCTTTCAGTTGAACCAGGTGGTAGCCCTGAAAACAAATCTTGTGAGATTTTATTATCAATACCAGGTGACGATCCATATGTAAAGAAAACTGCTACAACATTTGAGGAAGCAGTTTCATTGGCCACCAATGCGATGGAGAAAGTACTACGAAGAAAAAAACCTCGCTAACATGATAATAATCAATTGAGCGGCTTCTAAATATCATAGAAAACTCGATATATGGTTATTACCTTCAGTGAAGTAAATGACCAAAAACACGTACGATAGTCTTTTTTCAACTAGATAAGCCCAAAGATCATGAAAAGAATATTGGTACCCACTGATTTTTCTGCTTGTGCCAATGCGGCAACAGAAATGGCACTACAAATAGCTAAATTAAATAACGCAGAAATCTATTTTCTTCATCTGGCTGTTGACTATTCAACACCTGCTCATGTGCCTGGAAAATCGGTGATTCAGGATGTTGCCCAAATAGGAATTATTAGGGACAACCTTGATCAACTCGTTAAAGCTGCTGAAGCAGATGGTATTAAAGCAAAGAAAGAATTGGTTATTGGTAGTGGACAGGAACAGGTTAAAGACTATATACTTCCTTATAAAATAGACCTGCTGGTGATGGGGTCTCATGGTGCTACAGGTATAAGAGAAATGGTAGTTGGGTCGAATACTCAAAATGTGATCAAAAATATTAGGATACCCAGTTTGGTCGTAAAGCAAATGCCGAAAAGAAAGGAATTGAAGCATATTGTTTTTGCCTCTAATTTTAAAAGAGATTGTTCTAACTCGCTAAGTGAGGTTGTTGCTTTTTCCAGATTATGGAGTTCCAGGGTTCATTTATTGTTTATTAACCTGCTTAATCACCTCATTGAGGAGAACACAGCTCGGTCGATGATGTCCGATCAAATGAAGGGTTTTTTAAATGTTGACTACACACTTAACATTACAGAGACCAATGATAAGGAGTTTGGGATAGCTCAATTTGCCAGTGAAATTGATGCCGATTTAATTGCCATAGCAATGGAAAGAAAAAGTTTAATAGGAAGATTGTTTAGCTCCAACATTGCAGAACGGTTAATTAACCATTCTGCTTTGCCGGTACTTGTAGTAAATCAATAGGCTGTTACCTACTTTAAATTATCCTTATTAAAAGTTAGCATTGGGATATAGGAATGAAATGCGAGCTTTCTGGTAACACTCCTACTAAATAACTTTTCAAAAAAGCTAAGCTTATGGGTAAACATGATAAGAATATCGGCTTTCCTGTCCACCATAAAATTGTCAATGGCTTCAGGAACAGCATCATTTTTGGATAGATGGAATGAAATTTTTTCGTATTTCATTTTTTTGACCAAATCTGACTTTATCTGTTTCACATTGAGGTCAGTAGAGGATGCTTCTGGAATTACATGTAAGACATCAATTTTTGCATTAAAAAGTTTAGCAAACTCACTTACAGTGGATAATTCTTCATCTATATGAATTAAGTCTGTAGCATAGACTATTTTTTTAAAGCCTTTAAATGTTGCGTTGTGGGGAACAATAATTACCGGGACAGAGGAGCTCTGAATCATGGCAGCTGCGTTGCTTCCTATTAGTACCTTTTGTAGACCTGTTGCCCCTCGGGTACCCATGACAATAAGATCCACTTCGTTCCTTTTCACAAACCTTTGAATGACCTGTGTTACCGGAAAGCCAGATAACACGTGAGTTGATATTGTAAGTTTACCCCTTACCTTACTTTTGATTTCGGTTGTCAATTCTTCTAACTCTTTAAGCGCAATATTTCTCATCTCAGTATCAAGTTTTTGTGATACCATCATGGCACGAGAAGAGGCTTGGCCATAAGCAACAGTTGCTATAACCAGCTCAGCACCTGCCTTTTTGGCAAGTTGGGCAGCATACAATGCGGCTACTTTGGATGGCTTTGAGAAATCGGTTGGAACAAGAATGGTCATAGTTATATGGTTTTAATTTTTTTAAACATCACAACTCAACTCGATTAAAAGCTAATTGTGAATGGACACAATCTAGGCAGGTTCCTATTTCTAAAAAATGATATGAGTCATGATAATTGAGGATATAAATCAGGGAAAAGGGTGGTTTATACCCAGTTGTGCCTCAAAATAACTTATTGTCCACCGATTCTTTTGAGAAAGGAGATGGCAGACTCGTAATTCCAACGTGCAAACCTTCCTCTTTGTATGAGTAGCTCGTTGTCATCGGGCTGATTGAGATAGTAATAAAACACAAAAGGTGCCGTAGGGTTCTCCCAACCAAGCATTTGTCCAAAGCGCAGGTCATTGAATACTAACCTGTCATCATATGTTGAAACCACATAATATCCTTCAGCAAAACGTTTTAGATGTTGTACCTCTTCATGACCTTCCACCGAATCAAGAAGACTGTCGTTTTTGCTAAAAAATTGAAAAGGGATAAAGTCGTTGGTGTCAAAGACTGATCGATAACCAATATAAAAACCTTGATCTCCTTCCCCCACGATATTCCATAACCAAACATTTCCTGGTGTAGGTGTAGTGAAGTAGCGTTTAAAGGTAATTTGCTGATGAATAAGGTTATCTTCAACTGAATTTTTAATGAAGTGTTTGTTAACCAGCGCATATCCCAAATATATTGTGCTGATGAGGATTGCATTTCTTGCCCATTTTTTTCTGGAAGAATGAGGTGAAGGTAATAGGATGAGCAACAAAGCACCCAAACCTAATGATATAGAAAATAGAGGGTCAGCTACAAAAAGGGCATGAAAGGCTACGCGATAATGACTAAAGGGTTCAAACCAAGCCGTTCCATAGGCATTGAATGCATCTAAGAATATATGAACAAATAATTGAAGTACTAGGAACCATGTCCAATTTCGCACCGACATTCTGGGCAACCATTGCCATCGTGCAGCGATTAAGGCAAGTGGATATGCAGTAATTGCGATGAACAGAAAAGAATGGGTAAATCCTCGATGGGCCAGCAGGTCACTTGCTGGGGAATTCCAAAAGGAAGCTAAAAAATCAATATCTGGAATAGACTGTGCTACAGCTCCGATTAACAAAGCCTTTTTACCTAATGATTTGCCTGCGCACAATTCACCAATACAGGCACCTAATGCTAAATGAGTAAGAGAATCCAAAAGTAATTATTTTAAGTGCCCTGGCTTTGGTTCTTGTTTACCCAAAACCATTTATCTAATCTGTTTGTTAAAAGGTATAACTTACACGCCAAATGATCAACTAAAAAATTGCCTAATACTTCAGCGAATAAATATAGTGAGAATAACCGGGTAAGTTGGGTCACAGGAGGACGCCCTTACTTCGATCATCTCATAGACCTTATCTCAAGAGCTGAGGCTACTCTTCATTTGCAGACTTACATTTTAGCCGAAGATGAAACCGGAAGATTTGTTTCAAAGGCTTTGGTAGCAGCAGCAGGCAGGGGTGTTGATGTATTTTTGATGGTAGATGGGTATGCTTCTCAAAGTTTGAGTAAAGATTTTATCAATGCACTTAAAATGCAGGGAGTCAAATTTAAGTTTTTTGAACCGTTGTTTCGCAGCAGGAAATTTTATTTTGGGAGGAGACTTCATCATAAAATCTGTGTGATTGATATGAGATATGCACTGGTAGGTGGTATTAATATAGCCAACCATTATAATGATCTGCCTGATAACCCCCCGTGGCTTGACTTTGCACTAAGTGTGGAGGGGGAAATTGTTCAGGAGTTGTTAATTCTATGTCAGAAAACATGGAACGGATTTCAGCCTCTGAAAGAGATACCTCAAATTAAAAACCCACCCTCTTTCAATATTCCTGAAGAGGATAGGAGTCAGGTTCGAATGAGACGAAATGATTGGGTGAGGTGGAAGGATGAAATCTCACTCAGCTATATTGAGTTATTCATGGGAGCAAAATCTCACATTACCATTCTTTCAAGTTATTTTTTACCTGGAAGAGTTTTTCGAGGAGCCATACGCAAAGCAAGGAATCGGGGGGTAGAGGTAACAGTAATAGTAACTGGAATCTCTGATGTAAAAATAGCCAAAATGGCAGAGCGGTTTATGTATGAATGGCTTTTAGCTAACGGAGTGAGAATTTTTGAGTTCAATCGTGCTGTGCTTCATGGAAAGCTTGCTATCTGTGATGATAAGTGGATAACACTTGGGTCATTTAATGTAAATGACATTAGCACTTATGCCAGCGTAGAACTTAATCTCGATGTTGTCAATCCAGTATTTGTCCGTGAGATAAGGAATCACATTGAACAAAATGTAATCAGTGACAGTACCCTGATCACTGATTCTTATAGAGCCAGTAGAACCAATAGGCTTAAAAGGTTTGTACAATGGAGTGCCTTTGCTACCATTCGAATATTGATTTATTTCTTTACTTTTTATTTTAAGAGGATTGTGAGAACAGAGGAGCCTAAGAATTGAAAATGATTTTGCAGAGAATCTCGTTAAAACCTGCTTAAACAAGAAAAATGCATTTTCACAATACCGATTGAAGATTTTAATCATAGTAGGTGATGATGGAAGTCATTAATCATCACTCAATGTTGTACTATTTTGGTGGTTGATGATTAGTACTAAACATACAATAAGATGAAGAAAACCAAAGAGGATAGTGACAAGCCATTTTTGCATAAAATTGCAGATGGACTTTTGGAGGCTCAGCAAGAGATTGATGATTTAGCTTTACAGCTTTCCCTTGGTAAAGCGGAAGCGAAAGAAAAGTTTGAGGGGATAAAAAAAGAGTTTAGAAACAACATAGGAGAATTCAGACGATTATTGGAAGAAACTCCTCACAAACTGATTACTCCTGAGATTAAAAAGAAAGTGCAGGAACTAGAAGTGCAGCTTGCCTTAGGGAAGGCCGAGACGAAGGAGGAGTTTGAAGAGCAAAGAAAAAAATTATTGAGATCAATTGCTCTTATTGAGAAATCAATAAAAAAATGGTTGAAAAATGTGGATTTTCCACCCTCTATTGAGAGTGAAATGGAAAAATTTAAATTGAAACTTGAAATAGTAAGACTTAAGTATAGCCTGAAAAAATTCGAACTGAGAGATGATTTCAAAGAGCATATGCGTAACGCCAAAATGGAAATTGAAAAAAACACATCAAAGGCAAAATCAAAACTTCAGATTGGTAAAAGAAAGTACGAGGATTTTGCAGACGAAATATCCTCAGCTTATGATCACTTAAAGAAAGCAGTTAAGCATTTGGGATAACACCTTGTTATTTTTATTACAAGAGATAAAATATTGCGTATCCCACTGTAGAAGCTAAATCGCGGTGTTTTTCGCTACTTTATGTGAGTGAGGTAGCGCTCCATCAGATACAAATATTTTGCTGATTCACTGAGAGGTTTATCTCTATCAGTTCCGGCATTGGCACTTCTGGCTCTTAAAGAATTTACCTTGGCTCTGATATTGGCACGATAGGCTTTATAGTATTGGAAGAGTTGCATCGTTTGCTCATCCAGGGAAATGGACATGCAATGCGCATAGGAATCCAAGAGTAAATCAGACAGGCTCTTTTTGCTATGTGCATCCAAATCCATAGCCAAAAAAGCCACATCATTGAGAATGTCGATTTCCCTGTATTCCTCATTGAATTCGATGCAATCAAAAATGACAGGTTCTGGTAATAAAAATATATTACCGGAATGCAGATCGCCATGTACATCGCGGTGGTATCCGCTTTCTTGTCTTGCCTTTATCAACTTATAATACTCTTTAAGGAAAGCATCGGATTGCTTGATGGCATTTTCTATTGCCACACCTGACCAATGGCCAAGTTGTTCATCCAAAAAATCAGATTCAGCGCGAAGATCATTAAATTTATTACTTAGAGAATGATTATTGTTTTTTTTATAAACCACCCGTGTGCGTTTATGAAATTGGGCAATCCGTGCTGCGATGTTTTTAATATCCTCTTCACGAACGAGATCATTTTCCAAAAGAAAACTCATCTGTTTTTCTCCATTTAATCTTCGCATCCGAACCGCATGATCAATTAATTGGCCGTTGGTTCCGTCCATGGTTATTCTTCCTGAGTGGCTTCGGATTTCATGAATACCGAGGTATACATTAAAGGTAAGGCGCCAATTAAGCCGTATTTCCTCTTTACAATAGAATAGCCTTTTGTCGATAGTTGAGAAATCTAAAAAGGAATACTTTAATGGCTTCTTGATTTTAAAGACAAATTCATTACACAGAATTACCCAGGATATATGGGTCTCAATTAGTTTTGGATTTGAGCATGAGCAAGGAAATACTCCTTCATTGATCAGCAAACTAATTTCATCCTTTGTCATCTTTTGGGTAGATATAACATTGCTTTGTCTATCATTTCGCCAATATTATCATTGGTGGATTCTAGTACCAGATGTTTTTGTTCAAAGGGTTCCCATTCTTTCTTAAGATTTTTATGGACTTTAAAATCCGCTTCGCTGAACGCCCTTGTTGTGGACATTCTCTTTTTGATTAAACGTTTATTTGCAACCACTTCGATGAAAAAGACGTTTTCATCGAACTCATCCAAATACTGCTGACGCAACTCCTGTTTATAAAAAGTGGCATCAATTACCAGACTCGTATTTCTTTTTGCTGCCTTTTTTGCCTTGTCAAACAGCGCATCATATACGGCCTTCTTTTCTTCATCCGAGTAGTCCCTTTTCTTAAACATCTTGATGCGCAATTGATCACTGTTTAAATATTCTGCTTTTGTATGTAATGCAAGCCGCGAAGCAAAGTAGCTTTTGCCTGACCCTGGTAAACCGAAAACGACTATAATCATAGACTAATAGGATTTTGCTCTTAAACTCACTGGATTACTTTCCCGAAATTTGCTTTCCTAAGTTAGAGATGATTGTATTGGCGTGCACTGATTATGGTCTTAGCGGGAAGTGATAATTATCATTTTGTAAAATGAGAAATCCATTGAGTGCTTGTAGGCTTTGGATTTTAGCCATCAGACAGACCCTTTTTATGTAAAATATTAGAAATAGGACATTTTTTTTGCCATATATTAGCGTAGTAAGTGAATGTTCACTAACATTGTGTGATAATTTTAAAACAGGTAAAACCAATATGGCGATTGGATTCCTCACGAGGGGTGTTTTTTTAGCTTATGGATTTTTATTGATCTACTTGAGGAATTTTACCCCAGGAAAGGCAGAACGGATGGCCTTCCATTTCTCCGGAACACTTTGAATCGTATGATCAGCACTTCAAACAGCACTTCAAATAAATTTTAAAGAATATCAATCAAATGTAGCATATCATGAGTAATAAGAATAGTAAAATTAAATTCAGGGCTGAGAATTTGGTGAGGAATGCAAGTACTAATAATATAAGGCTTATTGTTAATACAGATAGAAAGGCCAGGATAATTATTATTGTAAATGCGAGTATTATAACACTACTCATTTCATTTACCAATTTTCAAGTACCGGCACAAATACTGCCAGAAGTTCCAAAAGTAGTGTTGCTACTTACTAATATTGTCAGCCTTCTGTTTGCATTGAGATCTGTTAGATTATTTCAGGTTACCGAAAAAGGCGCGGACAGTGGTTTTGATCAAAAAAGATATACTGGTACAACATTCGATGAGTTCCGTAAGAACATGAAGGCTGTTTTGGCTAAAGATGAAAGAGTTGTAGAGTTTGCCATTCTTGAACTCTATGAACAAGACCTTTTGTTGCAGAAGAAATATAGGTATTTAGGTTTGGCCTTTAGAATTTTTGGAATTGGAATGATGATAGCAATTCTAATAACAGTGATTCTTAAGTTTTTACTTTAACCAATGTAAATGGATTTTTTAATCTACTCTAAATGAAGCTGCGAATAGATAAAGTGATTTGTTACTCAAATAATTATGAAAAGTTTTAAACATATAGTACTGGTGTTATTGCCTCTGGTATTGGTTGCTACATCATTTAAAGATGATGATAATATAAAGGGCAAATGGGTTTTCAGTGATTCTCAACGTGAAGTAGAGATCTACCTTGAAAAAGGCAAATACGTTGGCAAAATCACTAAAGTTTCAGGTGAAATTGACGCAGAAAAGGTAGGTCATACTTTATTTGCTGATTTTGTATACAGCCAAGTCGACAAAACTTACTCTGGAACCATCAAGCCTCCTGATGGACTGACTGCTTCAGGGGAAATAGTAGTTCTTGAAAAGAACAAGCTAAAATTGATTGTTAAAAAATTCTTCATCAAAAAAACATTTCTGTTAACGAGGATTGAATGAAACAGTTTTTGGTAATCATTATTTCAATTCTTTCTCCAGCCCTGGTCAAAGCCCAGGGGATGCCTCATTTTACCAATCCTTCTCAGGATACAATTTCAAAAATTGAACTGAGTTCAATCCCAGTAGTAGATCAAGGTAACAGTTACATCACCTTACCATTAGATGTTGGCAATATTGAACCGCTTTGGTTTGAGGCCAATGTTATTCCTAATTTCTTCATCAGAAAAAATAGCACTTCTCGACTGATGGGGGTTCTTACCCCTCAGATTATTATCCGCATGTATCAGAAAGAATCCATGCCGGTGCAAACTCCAAGTTATATTCCGCAGATTTCTGTTTACTATACAATTAAACAGGGGCTCACATATCAGAGCCTGAATGCGTTTGGGCGGATAGCCCATCACTCCAATGGGCAGGATGGCGATTTCTATTTAAGCAATGGTAATATTAATCTACTCACGGGAAACTTTGCGACCAATTTTTTTGAATTGGGTTTGATAAAAACAAATTTTAATAGTCGTTTACGTGAACATCAATTTTTCAAGACATCAATTGAAATTCACCCAAAGCGTTGGATGGCCGATGAGCTTGTTGGACAGTATAGTGGGCTTCGTTGGCATAACGCCTTTACCTTTTTTAAGGTGCGTTATGGAACCCTTTCCAAGAGGGCAAGTATCTCACTTAAAGGCGAGGCGAGCTGGATGTTTGGAAAACTTGATAATTGGGAAAATGTTTCATCAGAACGGTTTAATTATAAACTGACATTTTTCTATCATCCTCCATTTTTAAATGATATCGGATTGTTTACACAGTTTTATCATGGCATGGATTATTACAACATATATTTCAGTCATCAACTAAATATACTCCGCTTCGGAATCATGACTGAAATTTTAACTTTTTGATTTAATCGAATTTGGAAATCTTTCTTCTAGCGAGCCCTACTGCTTATGTCACCTTATTCATCACTATTTTCTTTTCAGAAAACGCGCAAATGCAGCAAGACTCATAATACAGGAAGGCAATGTTGGAAGGTCACTTTACCAGGTCAAAGTTATTAAACCTTTATTTCTGTTTTATGATTTGGTACACCTTGTATACTCCCGTGAATCACCATTTAACGCATTATTTTGATTTACGGCAACTAGTTTAGATCATTTTGAATGATATGAGACTCGTTCGAACTATATTGAGTAATAACCCCTTATATGTTAGTGAATATTCACACACTTTATTAATTTTAAAACTTACAAGCATTGGGGGACGAACGAGCAAGCGGTTCCCATGCCTCGAATTGGGAATAATGCACCTGCTTTGAAGACTTGCCTGATAGCTGATAGGATATCAAAATCGCAACACTTCTAAATGCAAAATCTTTTTATCCGCTTTTCAAGTATTTGTATTTGATAAGTAGTAGGGTACTAAGAATTGGAGCCGGAGAACTTGAGAGTACCAGATTAGGAGATTTGCAAAAAAAAAGTGAAGCCATAAAGATGTTCGATTTGACAATGACTTGCTCCTTTATGTTTTGCTTTCTGGCGGATAGAATAAGGAAATAGTACTGAAGTATTGGCATAACTTGACATTTATAAGGAACCAATGAAATTCAAACCCACAACACACGAGCTCATATCCAATATGCGAGGTATTTTTCAGTCCAATGATTCAAAAGGAAGTTATTTGGATGAAGAGCCCCTGAGGGTTGAGCTATTCAGCACTGAACAAATGGAACGGTTTGGTAAAACGCTGGCCAGTACCCATAAACTCAGTACAAGCCCCACCAAGGATTATTTGCTCAAACGGCTTGCCGATAATGAAATCGTGTTGGCACAAGCGCGTAAACTGCTCTCAGAATCACTCAAAAATAAGGTTCGGATTACACCAGCAGGTGAGTGGTTAATTGACAACTATTATCTAATTGAGGAAAATATTCGAAGTGCCAAAATCAATTTTCCAAAAGCGTATAGTGAAGGCTTACCACAACTTTCAAATAATTCGTCAGTAGGTGTTACGCGCATCTATGACATTGTGCTGGAAATAATTTCACACAGCGATGGAAGAATAGACATTGAAAGCGTGAGCAGATTTATAAAATCTTACCAGACCGTTACCAATCTGAAGCTGGGGGAATTGTGGGCGATACCCATCATGTTTCGACTTGCGCTAATCGAAAACCTCAGACGCGTTGCATCACTGGTTGCCATCGATAGAGTGGATGAAAATCTGGCAGATTATTGGGCAAAACAAATGATCGAAACATCTGAAAAGGATTCTAAAAGTCTGATTTTGGTGATTGCGGATATGATGCGGTCCAACCCTCCCATGGTGGGTGCGTTTGTGGCTGAAATAATCCGCCAACTTCGTGGTAAGGGTCCCGATTTAGCGTTGTCTCTGAACTGGATAGAACAACATCTTGCTGAACTGGGGTTAACCAGTTCGGAACTGGTCAACACGGAAATTCAAAAACAAGCCGCCAACCAGGTGTCCATCAGCAACAGTATTGGAAGTCTTCGGTTACTGAGTTCCAAGGACTGGCGAGATTTTGTGGAGAAGCATAGTATTGTTGAGCAAATACTACGTAAAGACATTGGTGGTGTATATGGCCGGATGGATTTTTCTACTCGGGACAGATACAGGCACGTGGTAGAGGAAATTGCCAATAAGAGCAAAAGGGAAGAACATGAAGTTGCGCGAATTGCCATAACGTTGGCGGCAGAAAGCAAGTTGGTGGAGATTAAAGATGATCGAACCTCACATGTTGGATATTACCTGATCGATCAGGGCGTGATTCAGACAAAAAAACGGGCGAAAGTGGCCACTTTGAGTTTTGAGAGGTTCCGACACTTCAGGAGTAGACATAGGTTCCTGATATACCAATTCTTCATTCTGCTCATCACCATTGGAATCGGTACGGGTATTCTATTTATTGCCCATATAGATACAAAGAAGATCTGGCTACTTTTAACTATTGCTTTCCTGTCCCTGCTCAGTGCCAGCCAGCTTGCTGTATCCGTGGTCAACTTTATTTCCACCTTATTGGTGAAGCCGCATTTGCTGCCGCGCATGGATTTCTCCGGTAATATCCCTGCGGAAGCCCGCACAATGGTAGTAGTGCCAGCCATGCTTTCAAGCATAAAGGAAATAGAAAATTTAGTGGAGTCTATGGAGATCCGCTTTCTCGCTAATAGAAATGATAATTTGCATTTTGGTCTCCTTACAGACTTTATCGATGCGACACAGGAAACACTCCCACACGACCGCGTACTTGTAGAATTCGTACAAAGCAAAATCGATGCACTAAACAAAAAATATCAACGGAAAAAAGATGATTTATTCTTTCTATTCCATCGTCCTCGAATCTGGAACCCGGCAGAAAATGTTTGGATGGGATATGAGAGAAAGCGTGGAAAAATTTCAGAATTGAATGCATTGCTGCGCGGAGGCTCCAAAGAATGCTTCTCGCTTATTATTGGGGATCAATCTGTTTTTCCTGAAATAAAATATGTGATTACGCTTGACGCGGATACGCAATTACCCATGGGATCTGCCTGGAAGTTAATAGGAACGATGGCGCATCCGCTGAATCATGCCTGGTACGATGAGAAGAAAAAGCTAATCACCAGGGGTTATGGTATTCTACAACCCAGGGTATCGGTAAGCTTACCGGATACCACAGACTCTTTTTATGCCCGCATGCATGGAAATGAACCGGGTCTTGATCCATACACCCGTGCATCATCGGACGTTTATCAGGATTTATTTAATGAGGGGTCTTTTATAGGAAAGGGAATTTATGAGGTTGATTCGTTTATCCATGTACTCGAAGGAAGATTTCCTGAAAACAGTATTCTGAGTCATGACTTGTTAGAGGGTTGCTATGTGCGATCGGGATTGGTAAGTGACGTGTACCTGTTTGAAAAATATCCGACCCGTTATGAGGCCGATATAAAGAGAAGAGTACGCTGGATACGCGGGGACTGGCAGATTTTTTCATGGTTTATGCCTTTTGTTCCAGGGGCAAAGAAGCGGTGGCGAAAAAATCCACTGTCCGCTTTATCACGCTGGAAAATTTTTGACAACATAAGACGAAGTCTGATTCCTATTGCACTCACATCACTACTTCTGGTGGGTTGGTTAGTCATGCCACCTTCTTTGTTGTGGACAATTATCGTTTCTGGGATTATCGTAGTTCCGATCGTCATCACGGTCATCTGGGATATCATTCGAAAGCCAAAAGACGTCATCATTATACATCATATAAAGAATTTCATTAGGAATATAGTTGACATTTTCATTAAAACATTATTTTCATTAATCACTTTACCATTTGAAGCTTTCTCCAATGGTCTAGCTATCATTCGTACAGTTTGGAGGATGCGTGTCAGTCGGAAATATCTTCTTGAATGGAATCCGTCAGCAAACGAAGTAAAAACTAATCATACCAGTCTTGCAGCATCGTATTCCATGATGTGGATTCAACCATTTATGGCTGTCGGTGTATTTCTTTTTCTTATACTGTATGCTCCTGTCAAATTAATCATTGCCGGACCCATCATCTTGCTTTGGTTGGTTGCTCCGATTGTTACCTGGTGGGCTAGTAAGCCTTTGGCAAAACAGGTGTCGGTGCTTACTCATCAGCAAAATATATTTCTCAGAAAAATTGCCAGAAAAACATGGAGCTACTTCGAACGCTTTGTAGTGAAGGAGGACAACTGGTTACCACCAGACAACTTTCAGGAACAGCCGGTTATAGCAATAGCACATCGTACCTCTCCAACCAACATTGGCCTTTATTTATTGTCCAGTTTAAGTGCACGCGATTTTGGCTATCTCACAACCGGTCAACTTCTTGAACGCACCTCCTATACCATTGGGACCATGCAAAAAATGGAACGGTTTCGAGGCCATTTCTATAATTGGTATGACACCCAATCACTAAATCCGCTATTTCCAAAATATGTTTCAACTGTGGACAGTGGGAACCTGGTAGGTCATTTGCTGGTGTTCCGGCAAGGGTTGCTGGAAATACCCTATCAACCTATAGTTAACCCAAAAATGATTTCGGGCATTGAGGATACATTCCGAGTGCTTGCAGACGTCCTGGAGGATAAAGCGGGTGATCGGTTGCAGGCATTGCGTGAGGAATTAAAAGCTGCGAGCAACCAGGATTTGAATAGCCCTTATGATATAAAATTATGCACCGAATCGTTGACGAAGACTTTTGATTCAATTTCCTCAACACAGACAAGCGATCCGGAGAGTGAGTCCTATTGGTGGATACAAAAGCTTAAAATGCAGTTAACCCACGCGGTAGATGAACTTCAAATCTTCAAGCCCTGGATGTTACTCAAGAATGCGCCAGCGAAATTCATTAGGTGGGGTGAATTGGATCAGAATCCAACACTCTCTCGATTACTAAATACAGCCCGTAAGTTACAAGCTGAGGTGAACAGGCAAGACCCTGTTCTTAACACGAGTGAGGAAAACGAATGGCTTGAATTATTTAAAACTACTCTATCTGAATCGATTGATCAGGCGGAAGCACGAATTGCTTTGGCTGAGCAGCTTGCTCAACAATGCAATAAACTCGCTGACGTTGCCTGGGATTTCTTATATAATCATACAAGTCACCTTCTTACGGTTGGCTACAATGTACAAGAACATCGCAAGGATGAAAGTTTTTATGATTTGCTCGCATCTGAAGTTAGGTTGTGTGTTTTCATTGCCATAGCTCAGGGGAAACTTCCTGAAGAGAGCTGGTTTGCATTAGGAAGATTATTGACCAACGTGGATAATAAACCTGTTCTGCTTTCGTGGAGTGGTTCAATGTTTGAATACCTGATGCCTCTTTTGATAATGCCTACGTATGAGAATACGCTTCTTGATCAGACGACAAAAGCTGCAGTAGCCTGTCAGATTAGTTATCAAAATAAATATGGGAAACAGATTGGTCAGCCTTGGGGGATTTCAGAGTCTGGTTATAATATGATAAGTGTAGATTCACATTATCAGTACCGCGCATTTGGTGTTCCAGGCCTTGGGTTGAAACGAGGTCTTGAGGATGATTTTGTTATTGCTCCCTATGCGTCTGCGCTTGCCCTGATGGTAGCACCTGTGGAGGCCTGTAAAAACCTGAAACTCCTTCAGGCAAATGGATTTGAAGGACAGCACGGATTTTATGAAGCTATTGATTATACACCAGCTCGCTTACCCCAAGAACAAACTCATGCCATTGTTTATTCCTTTATGGCACACCACAAAGGAATGAGCTTGCTTTCCCTGGCGTATCTGCTTCTTGATAAGCCAATGCAGAAATTATTTGTAGCAGAACCGCAGTTTAAGGCGACACTTTTGTTGTTGCAAGAAAGGATTCCAAAGGCAACCACATACTTTGCGCACACCACCGAAATCGCAGATATTGATTATTCTGCCAGTGATGATCAAACAAGAGTTATCAATACACCTAACACTCATATACCGGAAGTACATTTATTATCCAACGGCAGGTACCATGTGATGGTCACCAATTCCGGTGCCGGGTATAGCCGATGGAAAGACCTTGCCGTTACCCGTTGGCGCGAGGATGGAACACGCGATAACTGGGGTATGTTTTGTTACATACGCGATTTAGAAAGTGATATGTATTGGGCAAATTCATACCAGCCAACACTAAAAAAAGCAGACAAATACGAAATCGTATTTTCCCTGGGGCGTGCTGATATGTACGTTGTTAAAAACGATATAAAAACGCATACGTCACTGGTTGTTTCTCCCGAAGATGATACCGAGACAAGGCGGGTAAAAATAACAAACCTTTCCAGCGTTAGAAGAACGATTGAAGTTACCAGCTACGCAGAAATTGTGCTTGCATCGGCTGCCTCAGATTTGATACAACCAGCATTTAGTAATCTGTTTGTGCAAACTGAAATTCTTCCAGATCAACGCGCTATTGTTTGTACTCGAAGACCGCGCTCTGCCGATGAGCACCCACCCTGGTTGTTCCATTTGATGACAATTCATGGCAAGCATCCAGAAGCGGTATCCTACGAAACAGATCGAATGAAATTTATTGGTCGTGGGAGAACCACGGTTGATCCGGAAGCAATGAATAGTTCAGGTTCGCTAACTGGAACTCAAGGCTCTGTATTAGATCCCATTGTTGCCATTCGATTCAAGGTAACGCTTGAGCCTGCAGAAAGTATTTCAATTGACATTGTTACCGGAATTGGCGAGACGCGAGAAATTTGTGAAAATCTGATCGACAAGTACCAGGATAAACATCATAGGGGTCGCGTATTTGAACTGGCCTGGACACATAGCCAAATGGTACTCCGACAGATCAATGCTTCTGTGGCAGAAGCTCAATTGTTTGGGCGGTTGGCCAGCTCAATATTATTTTCGAATTCCTCCCTGCGTGCTGATCCATCCATTCTTATCCGAAATTACCGCGGTCAATCAGAATTGTGGGGTTATTCTATTTCAGGAGACCTGCCTATTGTTCTGTTGCGGGTTGAGAAACAAAATAATATGCCCCTGGTAGGACAACTTATTCAGGCTCATGCCTATTGGCGTTTGAAAGGCCTTCTTGTTGATCTGGTTATCTGGAATGAAGAGCATAATATTTACAGGCAGGATCTTCAAGAAGATATGCAAGCATTGATTTCTTCCGACCTGAAAGATCGTCCAGGGGGTATTTTTGTCAGAGTCTCAGATCAGATATCCCATGAGGATCGTATATTATTTCAAACGGTAGCACGAATTATCATTTCCGATAGCGGAGGAACATTAACTGACCATGCGAAACGCAAACCATTGTCAAAAGTAGATATTCCGTATCTCACACCCACACAAGAATCGGCTCCAGCCTTAACACCTATTCCATTACCGGAAGATCTGATATTCTTCAATGGATTGGGAGGCTTTTCGCCTGATGGAAGCGAATACGTTATTGCCATTGATGATAAAAAGAAAACACCTGCTCCCTGGGTAAACGTAATTGCAAACCCGAAGTTTGGAACTGTTATTTCAGAAAGCGGTTCCTCCTATACCTGGACAGAAAATGCACATGAATTAAGGCTTACTCCCTGGTGCAATGATTCGGTAAGCGATACTACAGGAGAAGCATTTTATATTCGTGATTATGAGAGCGGCCACTTCTGGTCAACATCACTTCTTCCATCCGGAGGTAAGACACCATACATCACACGACATGGCTTTGGGTACAGTGTGTTTGAACATATTGAAGATGGAGTCTATACTGAAATGACAGTGTACATTGATATTGAGACGGCCATTAAATTTACTGTGATAAAAATACGGAATCAATCAGGAAGGCCACGTAAGCTTTCTGCTACCGGTTATGTAGAATGGGTACTGGGTGATAACAGAATGAAAACCGCTATGCATATTCAAACTGAAATTGATCCGGAAAGCGGAACACTCTTTGTGAAAAACCCGTACAGCACTGAATTTTCTGATCGGGTTGCTTTCTTTGATGTGGATAGAACAAAGAAAACATTTACTACCGATCGCGCTGAATTTATTGGTCGCAATGGCACCTTAAAAAATCCGGATGCAATGTCCCGGCAAAAGCTTTCCGGAAAAATCGGACTGGCACTGGATCCTTGTGCAGCCATACAAGTACCCTTTAACCTGATCGATGGTGAAGAGTATGAGGTTGTTTTCCGGCTGGGTGCCGCCAGGAATCAAACGGATGCAAGTATACTTGAAAAGCAATTCAAAGGAGGAGTTGAGGCACTCAAATCATTTGAACGAGTAAAAGATTATTGGAAAAATAAGATGGCGGCCGTACAAGTGGAAACTCCTGATGCTGCCATTAACATTATGACCAATGGCTGGCTTACCTACCAGATACTTTCGTCTCGCCTTTGGGGCCGAAGTGGGTTTTATCAATCAGGTGGTGCTTTTGGTTTTAGAGATCAATTACAGGATGTGATGTCGCTCTTTCATGTGGAACCGCAACTGGCCCGTGAGCAGATTCTACTTAACGCCTCACGTCAGTTTAAAGAGGGCGATGTGCAGCACTGGTGGCACCCACCTGTTGGACGAGGAGTTCGCACCCGATGCTCGGATGATTTTCTCTGGTTGCCATTTGTTACAACCAATTATATCAAGAACACAGGCGACTCTGCCATATTGGATGAGCCTGTTCATTTTATTGAGGGCCGGCTATTAAACCAAGATGAAGAATCGTACTATGATCTTCCTGTTCAGTCCCTTACCTCAGCTACACTCTATGAGCACTGTGTACTGGCTATAAAACGTGGGTTCAATTATGGTGTACACGGACTGCCTTTAATGGGCGGTGGTGATTGGAATGATGGTTTTGATAAAGTAGGCCATAAGGGTAAAGGAGAAAGTGTATGGATGGCGTTTTTCCTATACACCATCCTCAATCAATTTGCAGAATTAGCCCGGACACATAATGATTCGGCCTTCGCTGAAGAATGTGAAAAGGAAGCCAGGCAGTTAAAAGAAAATATTAATAATCACGCATGGGATGGCGAATGGTATAAACGCGCTTGGTTCGACAGCGGTACTCCGCTTGGGTCTTTCGTTAGTGATGAATGCAAAATTGATTCAATAGCTCAGAGCTGGTCGGTGTTGTCAGGTGCAGGTGATGAAAAACGGAATCAGGTTGCCATGGAATCGGCTTACAAACACCTGGTGGATAAACAGGCAGGAATCATTCAACTATTTAAACCTGCCTTTGACAAATCCGATTTAAATCCTGGATATATAAAGGGATATATTCCAGGCGTACGGGAAAATGGTGGACAGTACACGCATGCTGCCATCTGGATGATTTTGGCATTTGCTCAATTAGGAGACAACAAAAAGGTGTGGGAGCTACTCAACATGATTAATCCCATTAATCATGGTAAAACACCGGAAGAGATGGCTATCTATAAAGTAGAGCCTTATGTGCTGGCTGCCGATGTGTATGCACGTGCTCCCCATGTCGGTCGTGGTGGGTGGACATGGTATACTGGTTCGGCTGGTTGGATGTATCGTCTCATTACTGAATCCTTCCTGGGTCTGCAGCGAGAAGGGAATAAAATCACGTTTGTTCCCTGTATCCCTGAAACATGGGAATCATTCAAAGTACACTACCGATATAAAAGTACTGTTTACCATATTGTGGTTACGCAAACATTCAAATCAGGAGAAATGTTAGTGTCCGTTGATGGTGTGAAACAAAAAGATGGCTTGATTGCCCTTGTCGATGACGGTGCAGAGCACCAGGTTCAAGTTGAACTGTAGTAAGGGTTTAACAAAACAGGATACCCGCCTCACACGATCATGAAAGTTTGAGCTGATTAAACTTCAATTCTAGAAGATGCTTGTCTTAGATTGTTGTTTAAGTAATTTTTTAACAAAAAAATACCCCTAAGAAGTTTAGGGGTATTTTCATTTGTTGTACCTGAGGCCGGAATCGAACCGGCACGTCTTGCGACACACGATTTTGAGTCGTGCGCGTCTACCAATTCCGCCACTCAGGCAGATACAGCACTCTTGTTTGTCAGGCCTGGTGCTCGCCTGCCTGCCAAAGCACACGCGAAGGCAGATCTACCAATTTCGCCCTGCCTTCGACAGGCAGGTACTTTGGTAATCGGGTTGCAAATATGCTTAAACTTTGAGTTTCTGACAATTTACAGCTCGATATATTTCTCCAGAGAGAAGGCCTGAGTCCGCTCAGAAAACAACGTTTTTACACGTCCCCAAACGCTCCCAAAAAGAGCAGACTTGCGGTAGTTTTCCAGGCTTTCGGGTCGATCCCAGTGGCTTAATGTGGTGTAGCAATTGGGCTCATCACTGTCCTTGAGTAGTTGAAGGTGTGAGCATCCGGGAAAATTTCTAATGGCTTCCTTATTCTTATTAAAAATTTCAAGGAATTCATCTATTCCAGCTTCCGTAAAATGCATTCTTACAATTCTTATCAACATGGCTACTCGTCAAACGTTATACTTATCGGGCTATCATAGATCAAACCTAACAACTCAGTGGCATTGCCCTTATAGATCCCAATTTCCAGAAATCCCTGGCTATTGAATATGAGAAAACACTCACCTTGTTCTGTCTGGTTGTAATTGGTATGTATTCTTTTGAATTTTTCCCCGCCAAACTGGACAGTAAAATTTTTTTCTTTGCTCAGAATGTCAAAATCAGTTTTGGGAATATTAGTAATGAGGTTTCCAAAATGATCTATTCGTATCACATGCCCCGAGATTTGCTTTCGGGTTGCCTTTACGTGCCTGTCAATCATTTTCTTAAAAGAGGGCATTGGCTTCCCCAGACTTGTAATGGCCACACCGCTGGCGAGTTTGGCAGCAGCGGGGGCGAGAATGTCTTTTTCCGGGAAGGTGGACTCTACCGTATTGATCGTGTTGAGTTCAACTAATTGTTGATGGGGTTTCGAACTGATCAATCCAAACAGACCATTGTCTACTCCAGTGAAAAAATGATCCTCCAATTGTAGCGCAATATGGGCATCACCCGGGTTTCCAATGGCGTCCACCCCTACCAGGTGAACTGTACCCTTTGGGAAATCTCTGAAGACTGCCCTGAGTAAGAATGCCCCATGCGCAATATCACAGGCCTCTACCTGGTGACTGATGTCCACAATGTTAATACCCGGGTTTACCTTTAGAATGGCGGCTTTAATCGCTCCAGCATAGTGGTCGCTTTTTCCGCTGTCGGTAAGTAGGGTAACAATAGCCATTGGCGAACTCTATTTCTACCCAAACCGTTATGAATGGGTAGGTAATATTTTATAGATTTAACCTCAAAAATAGAAGATTTCAACCACAATATTTCATTGATAGAAAAAAGCATTACACTAGAAAATATTTCTTTGACCGATTTCCTTGGTATAGAAAACAAAAATATCAATCAATTGGCATCAGCTTTTCCTAAAAGCAAAATCGTGTCCAGAGGAAACGAGATTTTGGTGCAAGGAGATTCATCTGAGATCACTCACATTACCGATGTGTTAGATGCACTGATAAAGCATTTTCATAAGTATGGTAAAATTACCGAAGAGAACGTGAAGGGATTCATAACACAAGAAAAGCAGGAGCTTGTAGCCATGGAAAACCCAGAAGGTTTGTTGCTATATGGAACAAGAGGAACACCCATCAAAGTAAAAACAGTAAACCAGCAACGGCTTGTTGAGTTAGTAAAAAAGAACGACCTCGTGTTTGCACTCGGCCCAGCGGGTACGGGTAAGACGTATATATCTGTGGCGATGGCGGTGAGGGCTTTGAAAAATAAAGAGATAAAGAAAATAATTATCACCCGGCCCGCAGTGGAAGCAGGTGAGAATCTTGGCTTCTTACCTGGCGATTTAAAAGAGAAAATTGATCCCTACCTGCGACCTATTTATGATGCCCTTCATGATATGATTCCTTTCGAAAAGTTAGGGTATTACATGGAGCGTGAGATCATTGAAATTGCACCACTGGCCTATATGCGTGGGCGCACTCTTGACAATGCATTTATTTTGCTGGATGAAGCTCAAAACACGACTCCCATGCAAATGAAAATGTTTCTTACCCGCATGGGGCCTAATTCGAAAATGATTGTTACTGGGGATACTTCACAGGTAGATCTACCCAATAATCAACGGTCGGGGCTGACGGAGGCAGTTAAAATTTTGACCCAAACAAAGGGAATCGGTTTTATAGCACTCAATGAACGGGATGTAGTGAGGCATCGCCTGGTTAAAGATATTATTCTTGCCTATGAAAAGCGTTCCGATCAAAAAATAGATTGATTCGGGAATTTCTTTAGCTTAACTTATGGTATGTTTCGGTGGATTCCCTATGCCATGGTTAGGGTTGCTGCTTTCTTTATCGCAGGAATCTTGTTGGGTATTTATCAACCTGATATAATTTCTCTGGGCTTAGCAAAAACTACTCTTTTTCTTCTTATAGGTCTTTACTTTTTTATTTACTGGGTGCTTTCTAAAAGAAAGCGAACTTTGATTTTGGGAATACTCGGTCTGTTGAGTGTATTATTTGCAGGGTATATCCACTTGTCACTTTTTGTTCATTGGAACCAACCCGATCACCTCTCCACCTACAATGGTGAGATTAAGTATTACCAGGCAGAAGTTTTAGGATTGCCGGAAGACAAAGCCAATTCCTATAAATACAATATAAGAATTGTGAAAGTGAGTGATGGGGAGTCATGGCTACCCACCAACACCAGGGCTTTAATTTATGTTAGAAAGACTGACGATCAAACTAAATACTTTTATGGTGATAATATACTGGTGTATGGCGAGCCCCAACTATTACAACCACCTCAAAATCCTTACGAGTTTGATTTTAAAAGATTTTTGAGTTTTAAGAACATCTACCATCAACAATTTGTAAAAAGTGATCAGGTGCATCTGATCTCACCAGTAAAATCTAAAGGTTTAAGGTATTATAGTTTTATAGTCAGACAGTGGGGCGTTGCGCAACTCATGAAGCAATTGCCGAATAGGCAAGAGCAGGCTATTGCGCTTGCCCTGACATTAGGAGTAACGGATGGTATTGACAATGAACTTCAAAGCGCTTATGCCTCCAGTGGAGCCATGCATGTATTAGCCGTGTCGGGGTTGCATGTGGGTATTTTATATGCAATCGTGTTGTTGTTATTCCGGCCTTTGAGAAGCTTGTCGTGGAGCAGATGGATGATTGCTATAGTCAGTCTGACGGTGTTGTGGTCATTTGCTTTTATTACAGGATTGTCTCCTTCAGTATTAAGGGCGGTAACCATGTTTTCTTTCATCGCAATAGCAAAACCATTTGGCAGAAGAACCAGTATTTACAATACCCTGGCATCTTCCGCATTTATATTATTATTGTTTGATCCTTTCTTAATAATGTCTGTAGGTTTTCAGTTGTCCTACCTGGCAGTATTGGGAATAGTTGCGCTACATCGACCTTTGTATCAGTTGTGGGAACCCAGGAGTGCGGTACTTGATTGGGTTTGGAATATTTCATGTGTATCCATAGCGGCACAACTGGCTACATTTTCACTAGGTGTTTTATACTTTCACCAGTTTCCTGTTTATTTTTTGTTCTCAAATCTTTTTGTTATCCCCGGTGCCATCGCGGTGTTGGTAACTAGTATTTTGGTATTGGTAACGAGCTTTGTGGCTCCGCTTGCCACCTTTTTTGGAATCATTCTTCAAGGGCTGATTCAAATTCTCAATTTTGCTGTATTCTCTTTTGAAAAATTTCCTTTTAGCCTTATTAATGATATTTATATCACTACCACTCAATGTTGGTTGTTGATTTTGACGATTGCATTTCTTTTCCTTTTAATTTCTGAGAAGAAATTTTCGTGGATGATACTATCATTAATTTGTGTTATGGTGTTTTCTGGAGTTCAATGGTACCATTACGATCAAGATGTAATGAAAAACCGCTTTATCGTTTACAACATATCGGGGCATCAGGGAGTTGAGTGGATATCAAAAGGCAGATCACGTTTTGTGGGTGATTCCTCTTTGGTAAGTGATGATGAAAGAATGCGTTTTCATATAAAGCCCAACCGCCTGTTTTGTGGCGTTAAGGAGGTAGAGACTCAGTTTAGGGTTGATACACCCAAAGTATTTTTAGTAAATGGAAAGAAAATGGGTGTTATCAATAGGCCCATTTCATCCTGGCCCGGTGATTTGGAATTGGATTATTTAATTGTTGGGAATAATTCTTTCAAGTCGTTCGCTCAGGCCCGGAAGACCATCAATTTTAAGAAATTGATATTGGATAGCAGCAACAGTTCTTATCTTGCAAGTCGCATTCAAAGTGAGGCGGATGACGTAGTTCATGCAGTTCAACATGAAGGGGCATATGTAGAAATATTTTAATTATGAGTAACGTATTGTACGAAGTAAAGGATAGGGTTTGTTCCTTAACATTGAACAGACCGGAAAAAAAGAATGCCCTCAATGCCGCGATGGTATCCGATCTTAAAAAATTATTTACCCATGCGGAAGCGGATGCGAGTGTAAAAGTAATTGTGCTAAAGGCTAATGGAGATGTATTTTGCAGCGGTGCCGACCTGGAGTCCCTTCAACAGCTTCAAAAAAATTCTCACGAAGATAATCTTAAGGACTCCAATCACCTGAAGGAATTGTTTTATCAAATTTATACACTCAAAAAAGTTGTGATCGCACAAGTGCAGGGGCATGCCCTCGCGGGCGGGTGCGGACTGGCTACCGTATGTGATTTTGTTTTTGCTGTTCCTATAGCAAAAATGGGTTATACAGAGGTGCGTATTGGATTTGTGCCGGCCATTGTAATGGTGTTTTTACTTCGTAAGGTGGGTGAACAGAGAGCAAAGCAGTTGCTCTTGAGCGGTGAACTTATTTCAGGGGAAGATACATTGAAATTTGGATTGGTGAACCAGCTTGTTGCTGAAGAGCAACTTTCTGATGAAGTGATTTCCTTCTGTACTCGATTGATTCAAAATAATTCTATCCAATCTATGGAGTTGACCAAACAAATGATAGCGCAATCCCAATCGATGACACTGGAAGATGGCCTGAGTTACGCTGCCGAGATGAATGCCAAAGCGCGTGCCACAGATGATTGCAAGCGGGGTATCAATGCTTTTTTGAACAAAGAGAAATTGACCTGGTAACCTATCCATAAGATGGAAACCCCGGAGCACATACTAAAGCAATATTGGGGTTACGATCAGTTTCGCACACCTCAGAGAGATATTGTTGGAAATGTTCTTGAAGGGAAGGACACAGTCGCCTTACTACCTACGGGTGGAGGCAAATCCATTTGTTTTCAGGTGCCTGCATTGATATTGGAAGGAGTGTGCCTCGTGATCACTCCATTGATTGCATTGATGGAAGATCAGGTGAGCCAACTGAAGAGAAGAGGAATTGCTGCCATCGCTATTCATTCGGGGATGAGTAAAAGTGAAATAGATGTAGCGTTGGATAATTGCTCTTATGGCAAAATTAAATTTCTGTACTTATCTCCGGAGCGGATTCAGACTGAAATGTTTCAGGCCAGAATCCAAAAAATCGTTGTAAGCCTCATCGCCATTGATGAAGCGCATTGTATATCTCAATGGGGATATGATTTTCGTCCTTCTTATTTGCTACTGTCTGACCTGAGGGAGTTGAAGCCTGATGTACCTGTGATAGCGCTTACGGCCACAGCAACACAAAAAGTGAAAGAGGATATTATTAATAAACTGGGCCTCAAAGAACCTGGCCTCTATACAAAGAGTTTTGCCCGGGAAAACTTATCCTTTGTTGTTCGCAAAACGGAAAACAAAGAGAAGTTGCTATTGCAAGTCATTCAAAAAGTGAAAGGATCCACCATAGTTTATGCGCGATCGAGAAGATCCACTGAGAAATTATCAGAGTGGCTAGTGAAAAGCGGAGTTTCTTCCACTTATTATCATGCAGGTTTAACTTACCAGCAACGGAAGGATCATCAAAAGCAATGGATTGAGGGTAGCACGAGAGTGGTGGTGGCAACCAATGCATTTGGTATGGGCATAGACAAATCCAATGTGAGAACGGTTATCCATATGGATCTTCCGGAAACACTTGAATCCTACTATCAGGAAGCAGGAAGGGCAGGCAGAGATGGCAACAAGTCATATGCAGTAATGATTTATCATCCTATGGATGTAAAGTCGTTGCGTGAAAAGGTGGAACAATCTCAGCCGGAGATTTCAGTTTTGAAAAAAACCTATCAGGCTTTGTCTAATTACCTGCAACTGGCGGAAGGAAGTGCCATGGGTGAGAGTTTTGATTTTGACCTGACTGTGTTTAGCAATCGCTACGAACTAAAACCACTAACAACGTATGCTGCTTTAAAAAAATTGGAGGAACAAGGTCTGATTCAACTCAGCGAGAGTTTTTATCGCCCGTCAAAAGTTCATCTTTTGGTAGACAAAAAAAAGCTGTACGAATTTCAGGTGGCCAACGACCATTTTGATCAACTGATAAAAGGTTTGTTGCGATTGTATGGCGGAGAGTTGTTTTCTGCCTATGTGAATGTTTCTGAATCGCAAATTAGCAGGGCAGTGGGTTGGAGTATCCCTGAGACCAAGGTTGGATTGAATCAGCTTCAGGAAATGCAGTTCCTGGATTACGAGCAAGCCAGTGAAATGCCTCAGATTACTTTTTTAACACCCAGGCAGGACGCTGATCGTTTACAGCTTGATATCATAAGATTGAATGAAAGGAGAGACCTCGCGCTTTCTAAAATGGAGACGATGGTTGAATACGTAGAGCAAATTCATCGGTGCCGTACCCAGTTTATTCAATCTTATTTTGATGAAGAAACATTTAGTACCTGTGGGGTGTGCGATGTTTGTCTGGCCAGAAAGAAGAGAGAAAATCAGACGGAGATCAAAGATTATCGCGATCAGATACTCTTACTACTCAAACAAAAACCAATGACTTCTGAAGAGTTGGAAAAGGCGGTTAACCCGAGTGATCAGGAATTACTGGTCGAAGTAATTCGTGAAATGTTGGACGCCAATGAAATTAACTATGATGAGTTTTGGATACTTAGGATTACCTGAGTTATTCCAAGGCTTTTACTCCAGGTAAAATCTTTCCTTCAAAATATTCTAAGAGTGCACCTCCACCTGTGGAAACGTAGCTCACTTTATCGCTGAAGTTGAATTTGGCCACAGCAGCTGCGGAATCACCACCACCAATTAATGAGAACGCTCCACCTTCTGTAGCTTGTACAATTGCCTGAGCTACAGTTTTGGTTCCGGATTCAAATTTCTCCATTTCAAATACACCCATAGGGCCGTTCCAGAGAATGGTTTTTGAATCAAGGATGATATTACTAAATACCTGGGCAGCTTGAGGTCCAATGTCCAATCCCATCCATCCGTCTTTGATACCGGTGTTGTTGGCTATTTCCGTGTTGGCATGAGCATCAAATTTATCTGCGATAACAGAATCAATAGGAAGGTGAAGTTCCACGCCTTTTACCTTAGCTTGCTGGATCAGATTTTTGGCCAAATCCAATTTGTCATCTTCCACCAATGAGTTTCCAATTTGTCCACCGAGTGCCTTGAAGAAGGTGTAGCTCATGCCACCACCAATAATAAGGTGATCCACTTTGTCGAGCAGTTTTTCAATGATCAATATCTTATCAGATATTTTCGCACCACCCATGATGGCTGTAAATGGCTTCTCAGCTTCCTCCAATACGCGTTTGGCATTGTCCAATTCCGCAGCCATCACAAATCCAGCACATTTTTCAGAAAAGAATTGCGCCACTATTGTTGTAGAGGCATGAGCGCGATGGGCTGTGCCAAATGCATCATTTACATAAACATCTCCCAGTTTTGATAACTTTTTTGCAAAGGCCAAATCTCCTTTTTCTTCCTCTTTATGAAACCTTAAATTTTCCAGCAATAAAACTTCTCCAGGCTTTAGGTTAGCGGCCATCGTTTCCGCTTCTTCGCCAATACAGTTAGTTGCGAATTGAACTGGGACACCAATTAACTCCTCTGTAGTCTTTATTGTGTGTTTTAATGAAAACTTATCTTCCGGCCCTTCTTTTGGCCTTCCGAGGTGGGACATTAGGATACAACTTCCTCCGTCACTTAAAATCTTTTTTATAGTAGGAATGGTAGCTCTTATGCGATTGTCATCAGTGACTGCAAACGTTTTTTTGTCAAGAGGAACGTTAAAGTCGACACGGATAAGGGCTTTTCTATTCGAGAAGTTGATGTCACTAACTGTTTTCATGCAGGATATCTTTGAGTCTTAATTAAGTTTTGCGAAAATAACACTTTTGGAGGGAAGCTGAGAATCGCAGTGATAATTTGAAAAATATCAAATCTTAGTGTCTTTGTGGCTTGGTGGCAAATTAAATGATTGGGTTAATTTTTTTTAACTGTAGAGTCATAAAGAAATTCTATTTTTCTACACCACATCCAAACTTTGCGTCTTAGCGCCTTGGCGGTAAAATTCAAGGATATATTAACCGCAAAGTCACGGAGGCGCAAAGGGTTAGGTAGCACTAGTTCACCCCACATCAAAATCTTAGTGTCCTGGTGCCTTGGCGGCAAATTAAATGATTGGGTTTATTTTTTTTATTGTAGAGTCATAAAGAAATTCTATTTTTCTACACCACATCCAAACTTTGCGCCTTAGCGCCTTGGCGGTAAAATTCAAGGATATATTAACCGCAAATACATAGAGGCGCAAAGAGTTAGGTAGTACCAGTTCACCCCACATCAATCTTAGTGTCCTGGTGCCTTGGTGGCAAATTAAATGATTGGGTTAATTTTTTTTAACTGTAGAGTCATAAAG